>JAEEGH010000539.1_pt1 | contig 137952 bp, 102 predicted proteins | sample 9134181 | NCBI WGS metagenome assembly JAEEGH01 (sample SAMN16246544, study PRJNA631951) | gut metagenome | biome: gut microbiome; feature: rumen; material: DP-attached | host: Bos | place: Iran: Karaj | collected 2018-10
AATGATGAATCCACAACATATTAGGGGTCATAATGTCAATGCTGCCATATCACCCCAATATGCCGAAGGCTCGTCTGCCCTCGTGACCCGACCAGGAGTGACCCTCTCCTGGACCTCCGCTCAGGGGCCTGCCCCTAAGTACCCCACAATCATGAACATCAATTGATTCCGACTATGGACATATCATTGAAACAATACCAGTCATTGAACATATCGGCATCCGCTTCTTTCTCTACCGCTCAGGGCCGGGAAAACGAACGGCGTGACTGGACAGAGGAAACCTATCTGGCCAAGAACAAGCAGCCAGGTAACCGCTACGACTGGTCGAGAAGACATCTCAACTTTGAAATAAAGAGTGGCAAGAAGATTACTTCGAGGAACGGCAAGACGGTTTATATCTCACCAAGGATTATCCCTCTGGGTACTCAACGGAAGTCGCTGAAGAAAAGATACGAGCAGCGACTGAAGGAACTGAACTTCAAACCTTGGAGGGAGGATGCGCCGAACCAGCCGAACACCTGCGTCGATTTCGTACTTAGCGGTGACCACGACCGCATGACGGAGATCGCTTTCGGCAAGCCGATGGACTTCGACTGGCAGGAGGACAACAGTTGGGTCAGTCTTGCCGACGATCCAAACCGCCCAGGCATGAAGATGATCGAGACGATGGCTATGGACTACTACGACTTCCTCTGCCGAAAGTTCGGCGAGGAGAATGTCATCGGCCTCGAATGCCACCTCGACGAGACCACCCCGCATTTCCATGCGCTGGTGATTCCCGTTGCCGAGCGGGTGAAGCGCGGCAGGGTTGGCGGCTATGAACTCGACCCGGACGTGGAGAGCGACGGCAAGGAACGCCCGGAGCACATCACCACCCGACAGTTTGAACGGCTGAAGGAGGAAGAGCAATCCTTCTACCGACCTGCAACACCAAAGAAGGTGCTCACCGTCAGCTATTCCCACTATTTCGGCGAGACGAAGTATGAAGAATCGCAGTCGTTCAGGAAGTGGCACGACATGCTGCACGATGAAGTCAACTGTAAATGGGGACTGGAGCGTGGCGAGGACACTTCGCTGATGACGGTGGAAGAACGGAAGGAGCATCGGAAGAAGAACAAGCGACAGTTAGAGCGCGAGAGACTGCTGGCTCTGGAGAAAGCGGAAGAGGCCGAGAAAAAGGCTCAGGAGTCAGAGAAGAAGGCTCTGGAAACTGAAAAGAAAGTCGATCAGGCAGCTTGGGCGCTCAACAATTTTGAGTCATCACTGGCCGAGAAACGGGAAGCATCGTCAAAACTGAATGATTCGATAGATAATGCCCGCCAGGAACTGAACAGGATCAACAAGGAGAAAGAAACTGCCAGGAATGAGAAGAATGAACTGGAACTACGGGCAAGAGAACTGGCCGATGCCGTCGGCGACCCGTCTGAGTCTGTGGCATTCAATGGTTTCTGCGATGCGGTCTTTACCTATAACCCGAAAAGCAGCGGAGCCATTATCGAGAATCTGAAAACGAAGGGCAAGACGAAGATGACGATGATGGACGTGATTATGGCGGCATTTCAGGAGGTGGATAAGGTCAGGAGCCAGAGGAAATCGGTCTTCACAAATGCCGAAGAGTTCAGGAGGCAGCAGAACAATGAAATCAAGAGCATCATGACCGACATGCAGACCATCCTTCGCAGCTTTGACAGTGCCCACATAGAAGAACTGACACGCAGAAGTCGGGCCATCGTCAAGCAGGAGCTGCGCCAGAATGCCATTGCCATCCGCAAGATTCAGCAGTACGACGAAATGCAGCGTAAGGGCATCACCGTTGAATCCTACGAAAAAGCCAAGGAGAAGGCAGAAGAATACGACCATTCACGTCAGATGTTAGAGACCGTCTGGTCCGGATTATGGGATGCAGCGAAAGCCATCGCCAATCCGCGACTCGACGAGTACGTCATGAACGATAGGGAAAAAGAAATCATTAGGAAAGCCTTCCGTGAGAATCCGAAAGACCGTCTGACCGATGCGGGCTGGTTGCTGAAGAACGCTGCTGTTTTCCGCGATATATGCGACGACACGAAGGCAGAGGTCTATCAGATTGGCGCAGAGTCGGGTGTCAGCTATCTGGAGAAACTCGGACTTGACATGGCCGAAGGTGTGGCCGAGAATGTGGAACAGGTCGCTGCAACCACCGCCTGTCTCTTCTTTGGCTTCCTCGACAGTGCCACCATCATCTCAGAGTCCTATGGCGGTGGTGGCGGTAATAACGAACTGCCCAAGAAGAAGGACAACGAGGACGAACTCTCCTTCGCTCGTAGATGTCATCAGACGGCCAAGGTCATGCATGCACCGAGGTATAAATTAAGGAGATAAAAAACTGTTGAAGATAATGACAGGCCATTATCCCTCCCAAATCCATCTTACTCGAATTTTTCAGCAAAGATACTTGGGGCGGGCAAATGCGCAAGGCCGAGGCCAAAGTTTGTACTGTAAATATCCACCTTTTTAGGTAGTATTTCTAACCGAAACCTTGCGCTATAGCCCTCATCCCCTTGTTCTTTTTGCACCGAAATTCGGGCCAGATGTCGTTGGCCTTGTGGAAAATTTAATTTATTGATAAACAATTTGAAATTCCTCTATATAATGTCATGTAGATTATTTCACTACTCTCTCTTAGACTTTTTAGGAACTATCCTTGTTAATTATACCGTAAAAGGAAATGGTTTTCTGAAGAAGATAATATTTATTTCCTATATGACGCTTTTATCCACTAAGTGTCATTTTACTCGATATCTTTCAATGATCAATAAACAAATATCACCTTACTTTTACGTTGAGTGGATATTGTTGCTGTTGAGCAAATATATTTTCATGCCTCAAAAATTCTTGCGAATTTTGCTCACGAGTTCATATACTCATATCATTTACATAAAATTAAATGTTTTAATTATGGCAAACATTGAAGAAAATTATCAAGGTGTGAACATCTATGATGATTCACTAGTGAACAAGACAGGTCTTGGCTGCGGGTGTGACGTTACCCAGATTATTGGAGTTGGTGCTTGTAAGACGCAAATTCTCGATTTTGATCTGCTTAAGGGCATTGGAGGAGTAGAATGTGAAACCAGTCGAAAACTAATCAAACAAGATGAGACTGGCGAGAACTACAGTAAAATGACAGAAAAAATCAACTTGTCTCTGACAGGAAAGGTCAAGGCTGCTTTCATGGGTTTTGCTTTTGGTAGGACTTTGGATTCTCATGTCGGCTCTACTACAGGGCATAGTGATGATTATGAATATGGCACGAGTATGATTTATCAGAAACTGTACACATTGAACATTAAACCATCTTTGCTCTCTCATTTGAAAGACTTTATTCCTATCTTGGCTTGGAATGAAATCAATGCAACAGATAGTAATAACCGTACAAACAAGGATGAAATAAAAAAACTTTTTGGTAAATATGGTACCCATCTAACAACCCGTGCAGTTTATGGTTGCATGAGTTCTACTTATATTGTTCGCGAACAGAATGAATGGGAAAGTGGTATGGATGTCATGATTTCTATTGAGAATTCAGGTGGAGGTAATATTAAAGGAGTTGATGTTGATGGTAGTATTAAAGTCTGTTTCTCCAATGAGGATAGTCAGTGTTTTAAGAACTCATGTAAGGTTGTGACTGAAAAGAGAATCGGAGGTGCAAATGCTTCTGCAGACACACAGACATGGCTTGACTCCTGTACTCTCGATAATCCTGATTCTGTGGCACTTATTGGCTACAATATTGATGGATCAGAATCTTCTGATAGTGGTCTGATTCCACTTTATGAACTGCTTCCATCCGATGACCCGCGATATAGCGTAATGAAGGATGCTTTGGATGAGTATATTGATGAAAATACACTAAAACTGACTACACACAAGATGGTCATTCTCGATATTTACGCTAAGCGATTTGATAAGGGCCAAGTTGCTCCGACATATTGCTATGGCATAGATGGTAATTCAGGAAATCACAATAAGTATTTCCGTCTTGAAGAGAACGTCTTTGACCATGTAACAGGAGCTAAAAAGGGTTGTCTCTATTTCTACTATGCCTTAGGGCATGCCATCGGAAATGCTGTTGTTGACGTCCGTTTCGATGAGAAAGGTGACTTTGATGGAGATTGGCAGATCCGTGGAAGCAATTCTAATGAAGGTGTTACAGGTTGCCTGAAAGACAGATATGTGGGTATCAAAATTAAAAATGTCAATAATGGAGTATCCCAGAATGAGTTTATCACTGGTTTCGGCTTGGAAATCGATAAGAAACTGAAAGTGATTTCCAAAGGAACTGAAATGAATTTTGACTGGATTAAGAATGGTGATTGTGAAAGCTGGTATTCATCAGGGCTAATTCATGATGATGTCTATTGTAAATACACAAAAGATGAACTGAAGAAATACTAACATTTTTTAGAGGGGTGCCAATTGGCATCCCTCTAAAAATAGATATCAAATAGGACTGGCAAATGATCGGAAAAGTAAAAGTTATTGTCGATTATATTTGCCGAGCCTATTATTTGGTCTTGTTTATACGGATAATATAATAATGCGTAGTCTAGGCATAATCCACTCCCTTGAGTGTAACTACATTCGCAACGACTATAATCACATAGGCCCTTGCTGTGACCATTACATTTTGAAAGTCCATTATTGGCAAATAAAACACGAAAATAGTCCGCATATTTACAAGGTGGGCAATTAAAATCTCCACACAAAAACCAATTTTCTCCATTTATTCCCAATTTGCTAACCATATGTTTAATATATCCTTGTGTATACCCAGTATTTGCTGATGGCGAATGTACATTATAAATTTTGACTCCACCTAAATTGATTCCAATTATTGGTCTACACTTTTCGTAGTCTTTATAATCAGGCTTAGCATATAGCAATGTGAACCGCTTATCACAATCTTTCAAAATTATGGCCATACTACATCTTAAATTCGGGTTATCATTACTTAAATAATACTCCATCCAATATCCATTATACGTATGCTGGTCAACACGATAAGTCACCTCAAATTCCCATATATTTGGGTTGTAATTTACCTGTTTCCATTTCATTTGTGAAGATTTACTTAAGATACCTGCCTCTTGGATACAAAAAACGTTTATTCCGTAATTTTTCATATAGCTTATTGCTTTCATAAACGTTGATGCGTCATTGTTAGAAGTGGCTCCTTGCATATTCCAAGTCGCAATTTTAAGATTTCCCATAATAATTTTCTTTGTATTTGTCCTACTCTTCATCGGATTTTCGGATCCTCCGTTTTGCTGCGCCAAAAGTATATAAAAATGGTGGAAAGAGTGCTTTTTTTTTTTCATTCGACAAGATTATCCACTAAATAGTATATTCGATACTAGCAAATCCCCTAAATAATCCTAAAAGATGGGCTTCAGAGTGCTGAATATTTTGATAATTTAACAAAAATGAGTACCTTTGCAGCCGTTTATTATATAATAGGTACGCAAAGAATGTTTTCGCAAACAGAACTAATATATAGCATTGCCTGCACGGTGTATGTGGTGACTTGTCTGATGTTCGCAGTCGTACGGTGGTTTCACGTCTGTCCGGGTGCGAAGGAGAATAAAAGTTACTACCATCCCGACCGCAAGATAATCACCTTGCTATATGCTGTCCCTGTCATCCTCTTTCCCTACATATTCAATCCTACCAGTCATGGATCATGGCTGCTGGTGAAAGGCTATTACCCGCTGACGCATCTCTTCTACTGTGCCGTACTGCTGTTCAACTACTTCGGAAAGGTCAAGCAGTGGGAACGGTGGCACCTGTCGGGTATCATCTCATCCGTTTTGGTGTTTGTGCCTGTCGTTTTGCTATTTGCTGTTGCCCTTTGGCCTGGCCTGCAAATCAGTGTCGTCATGGAGGAACTGCTGACCATCATTATCTTCTCCGTCGGACTACTGATGACTGCCTACTGCGGTTTTGCCATGTGGCAGGTGTGGCAATGGATTCATGAGTACAGTATGGATAATTTTTCCAATACAGAAGATTTTCCGCTCACATACGCCCGTAGTGTACTTATCATTCCCGTCATACATGCCCTGCTGGTTTGGCCGATGGTGCTACTCGACAGCCCCACATGGTTGGCTGCAATGCAAATTCTGCTTTCAGTGTTTAATGTTATCTTCCTCATATCCATATTACCATCAAAACGCAAGGGCAATCCTTTGGAACAGATGATAGAAGACAACCGTGAGGCTGACATTGCGGAAGCCTTAGAACAGAAATTGCCGACTGAAGAAGAAACTAAAAACCGCCCCCCCCAACCGGGCTACACGCCCTCCGAAGAGCGGCCTAACACTACGCCTATCGATAAGTCTGCAAAGGCAGAGCGCAAGCTTAAAGAGATTCCCGAACAGACTCGCCAAAAGATCGCCGACGGCATAGAAAAAGCACTGGTAAAGCAGCGTCTCTATCTGAATCCAAATCTTGGTCTAAAGGAGGTCGTTGAGGTCTGCGGCTATAGTCAGGCATACGTTTCGAGAGTCCTGCGAGAGCAATACGGCGGTTTCTTCGACTATGTGAATTTGCTTCGCTGTCGCAACGTCGAGAATTATGCCAAACAACATCCCGAAGTTACTAAGGAGGAATCCATCATCAAGTCCGGATTTAAAGACCGTCAGACCTACTATCGCATCAAAAAACATCTCTTCCCGAATGATGCTCAAGATGAATAACAACTTTATCCTTTACCATTTGCTTTAGCTTTGTTTTCCTTCACTCGTTTCCTGGAGCCTATAAACACAAATATATCTTCCAAATTGCTCCTATACTCCCTGCCAATGTTGATGTCTTTACCATTGTCCATTTCCACCATATAGCCAGCGATTATGTTGATATGTTCAATATTGACAGCGTATGAGCGATGAATACGCACGAACAGGCTAGGATTCAGATCTTCCAATACTTCGCACATAGGTACCGTAACCATCATCCGGCTCTTTTCATTTCCCTTCAACAAGTGAATGGCGCAATAGTTCTGTTGGGCCTCCAAATACACGATATCATGGATGCAGACTCTTTTGTGTCCCCACTCAATCTTAACAAACACATGCTCATTGTTGTAAAAAGCACTCCCATGATCTTTCTTATTATTCATACTTTTTTATATTTTAATTGTAAAATTATGAAATCAAGTCCTTACCTGGGAGTACAATCCACTAAACAACATTTTTGTCCACTTAACGACAAATAGTGCATAACAAGAAATGTTGCTTAGTGGATATTTTGGTTGTCTGAAAACATGGTATCATGTCTTATTAATAAAATAGTATTTTTGTAGCAAAAACAGCGAAAAAGGCAGAAAATAGGGATTGAGGTTCACTTGGATTTATAACGAGTTACGACAAATTATAACCAGTTACGACAAAGTTATAATCAGTTACGACAAAGTTATAACCAGTGTGACACCCTTTATGCCTGATTCTGAGTAACTTTGCACTCGAAAATTTGAATAATCAAAAATAAACAATAACAATGAGTAAGACTATTCACAAAATCTTTTCGATGCCGACGGTCACAGGGCTGAGCGGCGCAACGAGGCGGGCGGCTCTCGCGCTGCTCGTGATGATGCTCACGACGGCGACGGCGGGGGCGACGACCACCTCGACCATCAACGTGAGCGGAACGGACTATGCGCTGTTCACGGGCTTCACCGCCACGGGCGGCAACGGCACAAATTATGCGAAGTTGGTGGACGGCAACACGGCCACCGATTGGAGCGCAACAAAGAATTGGGATGACCCCAATGCTCCCGCTGGTGACTTCGCCGGCGGCTCCGACGTCACGCCCGTGTATCCCGAAGTCAGCGAGTAAGCGAGAGAAAAGACAAACGCGTTTGGCTTTTCCGAGCGGGAGCTGACTCGACCGAAGGTCAGCATAATATTTAATAAGGTATCATTTCACAAATAAATTAAAAACAAACATAATACAATAAGGCAATGGCTATCATCTTAAAGAACGCCCCCAAGACCGAGGCTTACAAAGGTCTGCAAATACCAGCAGAGAAGGACAAAGAGTTCAGACTGGTATTCAGTTTAGACATGAACACTCAACGTACTGAGATTGTAGGAATCTGGAATCCTGACCAGAAGTATGACAATCATTTTGTCATAGTGCCCCTCTCATCCTCCTATGTCGGCATAGTAGTAATGAATGCCGGTGAAGAGGTGCAAAATGTCAAGAAGTCAACAAAAGACCCTAAGCCAGACGGTTATAAGTCATGGCTTGATTTGATGAGGGCAAAATATAATGAAAATGGAATTACCGAAAATGTGGATGACTGCTGCTTAGACCCTAACGAATATATGGAAGTCAATGGAACAGAGCAATATCAGCCAACAAACAATCATAACGTCGTCTATCCCAACAACACGAGCTGGGTAGGTGGACACATGGTAAAAAAAGGAGATAGTCAGTCATTGAATCAAGGCGACGACTTCTATCTCCTTCACATCTGCAAGGCACATAATTTTTATCAAAGAGACAAGTATTATTTCAAGACGGGCTACCAAACTAATGCACTACAGATGACCGATTTCCTTATGGCCTATCCTGTCCTCCGTTCTGCCTTATTTGAACTTGCAGCCAAATGCAATACTGACGAAGATATTGAGTTCGACGTGAAGGATTATTGCGAGAAGTACAATGTAGAACTGAAAAATATGTTTTTTGAATAAAGCTATACTATTGAAGAAGTTAAATATCAAAGAAAAAATGATGAAGAATAATTATCTGGAGGAAATGCTTTCCGTTACGACAATTAGGCGGGCAGCGATGATGCTGCTCGCGGCTCTGCTCACCATGACCGCGCAGACGGCGTGGGCGCAGACGACCTCGACCATCAACGTGGGCGGCACGGACTATGCGCTGTTCACAGGCTTCACCGCCACGGGCGGCAACGGCACAAATTATGCGAAGCTGGTGGATGGCAACACGTCCACCGATTGGAGCGCACAAAAGAATTTTGACGACCCCAATGCTCCCGCTGGTGACTTCGCGGGCGGTACGGCTGACCCTGCCTTTGTGGAGTTCCACGCCGAAAAGCCTTTCATTCCGAAGGGCTACGTCCTGACCTGCGACCATGAGAATCCCGGATTCTGGAAACCGTATTCATGGGCACTCAAGGCAAAGCTGAACGAGGGCGACGCATGGACTACCATTCATTCGTCCACCACGACGCTCGGCACGGGCAAGATGTTTAACATTGACTGCACCAATACAGGAGACAATCCCTATCAGTATTTCCGCTTTGAGGTTTACGAGGTCGGCTCGACGATGCATGTAGATTTGGACGAGCTGCAGTTCTACGGAAAGCTGTGCCTCGTACAGGCAAGGGAAGCCACCTGCACCGAGTACGGACTGTCGGCAGACTGCTACGGCGGATTCGGCGATAAGTATTATTCGGATGATTGCGCCACGACGGAACTGACCGTTGGCAACGGACTCATTGCGAAACTGGCCCACACAGCGGTACACCACGTGGCCACCAGTACGAATATCGAGTATTGGCAGTGCTCCGTGTGCCACAAATACTTCAACGACTCCGACTGCACCACGGAGATTACGGAAGCTGAGACACAAACAACCGTCTTCGGCACACTGGCCAACGGCTGCTACACCCTCACGAGCCAGACTTACACGCTGACCGACGACATCAACACCGCAGGCTACATCTACGTCCCCTCCGGCGTGACGGCGACGATAGACCTCGCGGGACACACCATCGACCGCGGGCTGACCAGCGCCGTGGAGAAAGGCTACGTCATCAAGGTCGAGGGAACGCTGACGCTCACCGACAGCGGTACGGGCGGCACGGTGAAGGGCGGCATGTGCAGCGGTTGGGATAAAATCTCATGCGTCTATGTTTCTGACGGTGGCAACTTCACCTTAGCTGGCGGTACGCTCATTGGCAACACGAACATAACAGGCAGCGCAGTGTATTGTGCATATCCTTCTTCCCGCATCACCATGACCGGCGGAAAGATAACCGGCGACGTGTGCGGCATAGAAGCCGACGGCTACCTCACGATTTCGGGCGGAGAAATCAGTGGCAACAGCGAACAGGGAGTATGGCCTAAGAATTACAGCATGTCCATCTCCGGCAATCCGCGCATCACGGATAATGGCAATGTAAATGTCAACCTTTATTCTGGTGAAGCAGCCCGTCTTACCGTCGTGGGCGCACTGACCGAGGGGGCAAGCATCGGCATCACACCGAATAGCGCACCTACCGCCGACGCTCCCGTTACGGTGACGAACGGCTACAGCACATACAACACCGCATCGCCCGGCACCTACTTCACGGTTGACAACAACGGACAAATACAAACAGACCCCGATGAATATACGTCAGTCGCTTTGGGCTGGAACGAGGACAGGACGGAGGTCGTCGTAGCAGTTCCCATCGATTACACCATCACCTATCATGCGAACGGCGGCACGATGCCTGACAGTTACACCACAACCTACACCTTCGCGAGTGAGACCGTCACGCTGGCCATGCCCACCCGCACGGGCTACACCTTCGGCGGATGGTACGACAATGACGGTCTGGCGGGCGACGCCGTGACCACCATCGCCAACGGCTCCCGCGGCAACAAGGAGTTCTGGGCGAAGTGGAAGAAACTGCTGTCGAACACGGACATTACCGTAAGCATTCCGTCGAAGGAATGGACGGGCAGCGCATTGACACCCGTCATCACCGTGACGGACGGCGAAACGCCGCTGACCGAGGGCACCGATTACAGCGTGACCGCCCCTGACAGCCCCATCCAGAATTCTGGCGAATATATCTATACCATCAACGGCGTGGGCAATTACGCAGGCGAGACCACGGCAAAGTTTACCATCACACCACACTTAGATGATCAATGGGGCGCAGTATTCGTTTATGTAGACCAGAACGGAAGAACCGCGATATTAGACGGTACATGGCAAGATAGAGTCGAAATTGTTTCTCAGCTTTCGTTGGAGAGTAGAACCGTGAAATTCGTGAAGTGGCGCAACCGCACGTTCACCCCGGGCAAGGCATCGACGGTGATGCTGCCGTTCGACTATACCTGCACGGGCAGTGAGGGCGGCACGTTCTACCGCTTTGTAGGCGTGGAGAAAGTGGAGAATACATGGGTGGCCACGATGAAGGCGACGGGCGATGACGCAAACAATACGGGTTCGCTGATTGCGAATACGCCATACCTGTTCATGCCGACAGCGACAGCCATGACGTTCACCATTCCTGACGGGGGCGTGACGCTCTGCACGGAAGACGGCGGCAACTGCCAGACGGCAGACGAAGGCAGCCACTGGACGTTCAAGGGAACATACAGATACATCGAGTGGACTGCTGGCACCACTGACCCCAACTTTACCCAGTATGCCGAAGAGATAGGCCGTACATACGGCTTTGCAGGCGTGGCGAAGGATGGCATCAATGTGGGCGACTTCGTGAAGGTGGCCTCTGGTGCGAAGATTCGCCCCATGTGCTGCTATCTGCTGTGGAACGACGAACCGAATGAAGCTCATGCCCGCGCCCTAACCCGCTCGGCATCCGACAACATCGCCGAACTGCCCCAGCGCATCGTAGTAAAACTTGTGGGAGCAAATGGAGAAACTACCGGCATCGGTACGCTCGACACCACAACTGGCGAAGTAACCTTTGACGGTTGGTACACGATGAATGGTGTGCGTCTCGAAGGCAAGCCCACAAAGAAGGGATTGTATATCAATAATGGCCATAAAGTCGTAATCAAATAACGAATGGAGGACACAGCAATGAAAAAGAAAGCATACGAGAAGCCATCATTCAGAGTAGTCGAACTGCGCCACAAGACATGCCTGCTTCAGGCAAGTGCAACGCCACCCAACGAGGTACCAGACTATGATGACTGGTTGGGATAAATAGTTACGTGATAACAGAATACAATAAAGATTTAACCATTATGAGAAAACAGTTTTATTTTCTACTGCTCTCGGTATTGCTCAGCATACCTTTGGGCATGAAGGCGACCATCGTTGATGATCCAGATGTTTTTAACTTTGCTCCTTTTTACGATCCATCATCAGGTGTCATCGGTCTATCACTTACGTTTTTCCCTTCTGAAGAGGGAGACACGGTTTACATTCCTGATTATATCTATGAAAATAATCAGTACAAATATGTAGTCAACATCAACACTGGCGCATTTTATGACTGTCATGCCAAATACATCCGTCTGCCAAACCATCTGAGATTTATTCAGGATTATGCTTTCCACTATTGTTGTTTCCTGACTACATTGGAGTTTACAAACGATATTAGTGATATAGACTTCGGAGAAATCGACGATATTGTAGGTGGCTGTAACTATGTAGACGAAATTATTGTACCGCTTGAATACTTAAGTAATTATATAGAAGACCCGGAAGATAGGTTTTTCCCTTTCTATTTATACGAGCAATTAAAAGGAAAGAGAGTCCTTTCAACCTATAATAAAATGATGTGGTCTGATTACAAATTTAAGGTTGGTGGAAACGTCATCCCCTTTTATTGCACAGGAGTAAATGGAACAACAGCAACTATAAATTATAATGTTAATGTTGTTCCCGCAAATACGGCTGTTGGTATAAAAGGTAGCAACGGAAAAGTCGTATATGCAATAGCAACAACAGACAATGCCGATAATGTAACTGTGTATAACAATATACACAATGTAAATAGTACAACCTGCCCAACCAACTCATCTGGCAATTATCATCACTTTTTCAACGGCTCAAACTATTTTCAAACCATTACCACAAATGTGTGTTTTGATCCATATACAGCTTACCTAACTACTTCATCAAATGATAATATAATCGTACCCTAAATAGATATAACAATATGAATCGAACATTCAATCTCATCCTCACCCTCGCCCTCTGGCTCACGATGGCGCAGACGGCGTGGGCGACAGACGTGACATGGTACATGCACGGCGGAAAAGGAACAACTTGTAACAAGTCCGGCAACCAGGCAGAAATCATCAGTAGCGACGGCGAAACGATGCTCTTCACATGGACGGACGGAGGCACGTTTTACTATTATGACTCATGGTCCTTATTCTTTAAAATCATTGACCATCATCTTTCGGTGACGTTCCCGTATATCAACGGAACGGTGACCAAGGTCGAACTGTCGCACTTCGATTTCCAGAATGCCGGCATGAGGTTTTCCGTTGGCAACGGTACGACGAACCTGACCACCTCGGGCAACCAATATTTTTCCTCAAGTGATACGGATGAGGATGTGACAGTCTCCTTTACAGGCAGCGTCGACGTGGATACCGACCATCCGTTGAGATTCACCTTCAGTCAAACCGGCCCGCTGGAATATTCCCAGAATTTCAACTTCAGGGAGAATAGTTATATCAAGGTGACCTACACGCCTGCGGCAGCAATCGACCACGGCCACTCGTTCAACATCACCACCAGCGGCAATGTGCTGACCGCCACCTGCACCAACAACGAGCAAAGCCACCAGTGCATCACCAACCATCAAGCCACGCTGACGCTCGTTGCCAACGATGGTATGGCCCACCCAGTAGACAGGGTCAGTGCATCGCTCGACCCCACGTTGGGTGCTTTCAACAACACGACGGAACTCGGAGCCACCTGTACGTTCGAATATACGCCACAAGGCTCGAGCAATTGGACTACTACCGCGCCTAACACCGAGGGCAACTACACCGTCCGCGCCACCGTCGCCATCGGCGGTGCGAACTACGTGCTGACCTCGAACTTCCGCGTGTTAGCCGGATATTACATCACCAACAATGATCCGCAACAGTTGAGCATCAACAAGACGGGAGGAGCCATGGCGGGCGAAAACGTTACCGTCACCTTCACGCCGAAGATGGGCGAGAGCATGGCGACGCTGACCGTGACGGGCGACAACACGAACCTGAGCATCGGCCACGGCATCACCGACAACCACGACAACACCTACACCTTCGCCATGCCGAATGAGAACGTAACCCTCGGCGGCACGTTCACGTTCCCGATGAATGACAACAACTTCTCGCAGAACGGCGACACCTACACCATCAAGACAGCCGACGGCTGGGACTACTTCTGCCAGCGCATACAGTATGATGCCAATCTCGACGGCTTCAGCGGCAAGACCGTAGAACTCGCCGATGACATCAGCGTGACGACGATGGCGGGCATTGTGCATCCGTTCAAGGGAACCTTCGACGGCAAGGGCAAGACGCTGACTTTCACCCCCACTGAGGTTGGAATGTACACCGCCCCCTTCCAGAACACCGACGGCGCCACCATCTGCAACCTCCACGTGACGGGACTGATTGAGGGTGGCACCAATAACTACTTAGGCGGTCTGATAGGCAGTTCCGAGGGCAACCTCACCATCCGCGACTGCCACGTGAGCACCCAGATCAGCACCAAATACGACAGCAACACTCTCAGTTCGAACGTCGGAATCGGTGGTATCGTGGGCAACATACACTACACGACCTACGATCAAAAATGCCAAATCACGGGCTGCGTCTATGACGGACTCATCTATAACCCGGAATATTCCGGCACGACCTACGGCTGCGGTGGCTTCGTCGGCTGCCTGTCGCAGTATGCGCATGTTGACCTCACCGACTGCCTCTTCATCGAAGGCCAGTACGACAACAACGGCGGCAAGCGCGAACTGCTGTGGGGACATGATAACAACAAGAACAGCACCTTCTTCCACCGCACCAACAACCAAGGCGATGGCACGCTGAAAAACTGTTTCTACGTCGCCACGCACGGACTGAAGCAAGGCTCGCCCGCCGTGGAATCGACCGATGCCCCCACCAACTTCGCCCACTTCGGCGACCCGACGACCGACTACGGCTTCCTGAAGGTGTATGGCCACACCATGGTCCTCGACAACAAGTACTACACGCCGACATACGGCGACCTGGTGGAGCAGTACGACTATAGTGGTGTGAAGAGTTACAGCATCGAGTACGACGACAAGCCCCTCGGCATCTATAACATCACATCGCAACTGTGGACGAACTACCTGCGCTACAACCGCGCCTTCACTGCAGGAAAGCCTGTGACCGTGATGTTGCCGTTCAACTTCACGAAGAACGACTTCAAGCAGGGTGGCTCCAGCGACAATCTGACTGGTCATTTCTATGAGTTCAAGGGCATCCATTTGGACCCGCAAACGAGCAAATGGACGGCCGTAATGAATGAGGTTGGCGAAGAAGACGCCAACGAAGTGACCACGATGAAGGCCAATACGCCATACCTCTACGTACCCGAGGAGAACACGAACTATTGGTACATCGATGATTACGGCACCGGCATCAACATCTTCACCGAGGGCAACGAAGGCGGCAATAAGGTGACCCCGTATGACGGCAGCAACGAGTCATTCCGCTGGAACAAATGGGACTTCATCGGCACCTACCAGCCGCGCTACTGGTACGACGGCTCGGACAGCGAACACCCAGCAGAGAACATAGGCGAACTCGACAAGGTGTATGGCTTTGCAGGAGCGACTAAGGAGGTGCAAGGAGTATACAACAACACGATTACCGTCGAGGCTGGCGAATTCGTGAGGGCGAAGAACGGCGCGAAGATACGCCCCACGTCATGCTACCTGATGTGGACGGGCTACGAGCCCGACTATGCCTCCGCTCGCGGAATGACTCGCGGCGCAGCGGCTGACGAGGAACTGCCGCAGCGCATCACCGTGAAACTCGTCTCGGCCAGCGGCGAGACTACCGCCATCGGCACCCTCGACACCACGACGGGCGAGGTATCATTCGACAGCGAGGCGTGGTACACCCTCGACGGCGTAAAACTCAGCGGCCAGCCCAGCACCAAGGGCATCTATATCAACAACGGGAAAAAGATTGTAATCAAATAACGAATGGAGGACACAGCAATGAAAAAGAGAGCATACGAGAAACCGACCTGCAGGGTCGTAGTGTTGCAACATAAGGCAAACATCTTGGTGGGCAGTCCCTACGACGCCACCCCGCCCAACGAGATACCTGATTACGATGACTGGCTGGGATAACATTTGATGACCTATGAGTATAATTCAGATAATTGCATTCATCGTATTGATTGCTCTGATTGGCTTTGTCATCTTTGGTCTATTGCTTCAATTCCACATAAGACAATTCCAAGATGGAGGTACCAAGGAACACTTCGATCAACTGCACGAATGGATTAAAGACAATCCCGAACGAGCAGAGGAATTAGGCTATACCCGTAAAGAAAGGATTGAAGACCATTGACTCTTATTAGAGGACGTTTAGTGGATATAATTGCAGTTAAGGGGATTGGCATCAATCCTCTTTTCTTTTTTGTATATCTTTGTGCCCATACAATTAACAAGAGTATAACCACTTAAACAAAGAAACAATGGCTATTATTTTAAAAAACGCGCCAAAGACCGAAGAAGGGCGAAAACTGCAACTTACAAAAGAGCAGGAAGAAAAGTATAAGTTAGTGTGCCGTATCAATGAGGAAAAAGAGGAACTAGAGATTGTAGATTTGTGGAATCCAGAGGAAAAGTACGATAATGAATTTGTTATTGTTCCACTCACATCAACTTACGCAGGTTGTGTTTTTATGTCCGCAGGAACTGAAGTACGAAACGTCATAGGTTCAACTCCTGATCCCAAAAGAAATGGGTACAGTTGGATTCAATTGATTAACGCAGTATATTCTGATAATCATATAAATGAAGACACATCTATATGCTGTTTGGATTCTTATATTTACGATCCTCTTACTCATTATGCGAAATTGTTGCCAAATCATATAAATCCATATAGAATTGTAGGTGGTCATATGGTATTAAATGGAGAGGATCAGAATGTAAAAATTGGCGATTCTTTCTATCTCCTTCATATTTGTAATGCTCATAATAGCACTGCATGCGATTCATATTACTTCAAAGTTGCGAGAGGAACTTATGCTCTAGTAATGCAAGGCTTTCTACAAGCACAACTTATATCAAAATCTGTTATTATGAGTCAATCTATTCATGCCAAAACTGATGAAGATATTGTGATTGATGTAAAAGAGTTTTGCAAAAAGCACAATATTAAGATAGATACTATGTATTTTTAGATGATTTATTTCTAGAAATACATGGACTGCATATTTCATATTCTCACTTTTCAAAGAAGAGAGGTAGGATGTAGGAGGCTACTTCTTTCGTTACCATTTGCTGTCTATTTCGATATTTGCTCCACATATCTATTACCTCTAACCTCTCTCCACTTATGTGTACTGAATGAACGGCCTATTCGCTAATGAAGCAAGGTGAGAGTCAAACGCCAAAAGTATTATCAGAACAAATCTGTTTGCCTCCGTTTGTCTATCATTTTGCAAACTAACACAATTCAATTCAGTATAAATGGGGCGATAGCTCGTTAAATAATGTTATCACGCCAAAAACACGCCAAAAATTTCGTGAACGCCAAAAAGAAAAGGTGGCCGATTACTCGACCACCATGCTTTACAACGTGCTGACTGTCAGGAATTTATTGTCAGTTTGTTTTAAGCGGCTGCAGGGCCAACTCCTGCGTTTGACAACCTTGCGTTGTCGGGATGAGGCGACTCGAACGCCCGACCCCTACGTCCCGAACGTAGTGCGCTACCAACTGCGCTACATCCCGATCTTTTGAAAATCGGCTGCAAAGGTACGAAATAATTATCAATTACAACGCACGAATTAAGAATTATTTTCAGTTTTCAGTAAAAAAATGTGTTATCACGCGGAAAAAACCGAAGGAACAGCAGCTATAACAAGCTGTCTAACGCCGCCAACTCCTCGTCGGTCGTCGCCCAGCTGGTCACAAAGCGGCAGATGGTGTGGTGGATGTCTGCCTTGCCCCAGTGCGTGAACTCTACCTGTTGCTGCAAGCGTTCCACGACGTCATTGGGCAATACCACAAACTGCTGGTTGGTCGGCGAGTCCAAGAAGAACTCATAACCTTTACGCTTGAACATCTGCTTCATCAGCATGGCCTTTTCGATGGCATGACGGGCCAGCTTAAAGTAGAGCTTGTCCGTAAAGAGGGCGTCAAACTGCAGACCAATAAGTGCCCCTTTGGCTATCACGGCACCATGCTGCTTCTGAATGGAGAAGAAGTGCTTGTGGGCCTGACGGTTTGTAAACACGACCGCCTCGCCGCAAAGTGCTCCTATCTTCGTGCCGCCAATGTAGAACACATCACAATGCCGAGCCAGGAAAGGAAGCGTGATGTCGCAGCCATCGGCCATCAAGCCATAGCCCAGGCGAGCCCCATCAATATAGAGCGGAATGTCGTAGTGCTGGCAAACGGTATAGATGTCCGTCAACTCCTGTGCGGTATAAAGTGTTCCTAACTCTGTAGGGAAAGTGATATACACCAAACCGGGATAGACCGCATGGGCATTGTTGCCATCGTGCATGAAGTCGTCGAGATACTTGTCCAGCGTCTTGGCACTCATCTTGCCCTGCTGCTCAGGCAGCGTGATGATTTTGTGCTCCGTAAACTCCACAGCACCCGCCTCATGGACATTGATATGACCGCTGTCAACACAGATGACGCCTTCGTACTGATAAAGCATGGAGTCTATCGTGGTAGCGTTGGTCTGAGTGCCGCCCGTCAGGAAGAATATCTGCGCATCAGGCATGCCACAGGCTTCACGGATACGGCTTTTAGCCCGTTCGCTAAACTCATCGAAACCGTATGGCGTCGTTCTCACGTCATTGTTCTTGACAAGGTTTTCCAGTACCTTGGGATGGGCTCCGTTGTTATAGTCGCACTCGAAAGATAACATACTCGTTGTGTTTAATTGAATGATTCACCAAATAAAAAGCATAATTTCTCGGCAAAGGTACAAAAAAATCCCCATTTTGATTGATATACATTATTATTTTTTTAGTTGATGAAAATTTTTAGGCAAAAGATAGCATGAATGTGCTGTCTTTTTTGTACTTTTGCAGCCTGTTATATAACGTTATATTTATGTCAGACATTAAGAGAATAAAAACTGCGCTCATCTCTGTTTTTCATAAAGATGGGCTGGAAGAACTGCTTCAAAAGCTGAACGACGAAGGCGTCAAGTTCCTGTCAACAGGTGGTACCCAGACATTCATCGAGTCTTTGGGATATCCGTGCCAGAAGGTGGAGGAACTCACCACCTACCCCTCTATTCTCGGTGGACGCGTGAAGACACTGCACCCCAAAGTGTTTGGAGGTATCTTAGGACGCCGCGACAATGAAGGCGACCGTCAGCAGATGTCACAGTACGAGATTCCCGAGATCGACCTCGTCATCGTTGACCTCTACCCCTTCGAGCAGACCGTTGCCAGCGGTGCCGTCGAGGAGGACATCATCGAGAAGATTGACATTGGCGGCATCTCGCTGATACGTGCCGCTGCCAAGAACTTCAACGACGTCGTCATCGTACCCTCAAAGGCAGAATACAGCGTGCTGCTGGACATCCTCAAGGAACAAGGAGCAGAAACCACTAAGGAGCAGCGCCGCATGCTGGCTACCCGTGCCTTCGGTGTCAGCAGTCACTACGACACAGCCATCCACGGCTGGTTTGCCAAGTAAATTGCAAATAGTAAATTGTAAATTGTCAAATAGTAAATTAAAATGGGATTTTTCAGTTTTGTCCAAGAAATAGCAATGGACCTTGGCACCGCCAACACCATTATCATCAGCGATGACAAGATAGTTGTTGACGAGCCCTCAGTAGTAGCACTGGACCGCCACACCGGCAAGATGCTGGCTGTTGGCAGCAAGGCCAAGATGATGTACGAGAAGACACATGACAACATCCGCACCGTGCGCCCGCTTCGCGACGGTGTGATAGCCGACTTCTCCGCTTGTGAGCAGATGATGCGCGGCCTCATCAAGATGGTTCACCGCGGCTCACGCCTCTTCTCACCTTCGCTGCGCATGGTCATCGGTGTTCCGTCGGGTTCTACGGAAGTAGAGCTCCGTGCCGTCCGCGACAGTGCAGAGCACGCCGATGGTCGTGATGTCTATCTGATCTTTGAACCCATGGCAGCAGCCATCGGTATCGGTATTGACGTAGAAGCCCCTGAGGGCAACATGATTGTCGATATCGGCGGTGGCTCTACCGAGATTGCCGTCATCTCACTGGGTGGCATCGTTTCCAACAACTCTATCCGTACGGCAGGCGACGACCTGACTTCCGACATTCAGGAATACATGTCGCGCCAGCACAACGTAAAGGTCTCTGAGCGCATGGCAGAGCGCATCAAGATTGCCGTCGGCTCGGCATTGACCGACTTAGGCGATGAGGCTCCTGACGACTACGTTGTACACGGCCCGAACCGCATTACGGCACTGCCTATGGAGGTTCCCGTTTGCTACCAGGAGATTGCCCATTGCATGGACAAGACTGTAGCAAAGATTGAGAACGCTGTACTCTCTGCTTTGGAGAACACGCCCCCTGAGCTGTATGCCGACATCGTCAAGAACGGCATCTGGCTGGCTGGTGGCGGAGCACTGCTGCGTGGTCTTGACCGCCGTCTGGAAGACAAGATCAACATCCCCTTCCATATTGCCGAAGACCCGTTGCACTCTGTTGCCAAAGGTGCCGGCATAGCCCTGAAGAACGTTGACCGCTTCACCTTCTTGATGAGGTAACGCCACCATGCATAATCTGCTGGAGTTCCTACAACGTCACTACCACTGGCTTTTATTTGTAGTGCTGGAAGTGGTGAGTCTGGTGTTGTTGTTTCAACACAACAGCTACCAGAGCAGTGTGTGGTTCTCGTCAGCAAACTATGTGGCAGGGACGGTCTATCAATACAGCTCTGCCGTCAAGTCACTCTTTCACCTGAAGGAAGTCAACAGCGACCTGGCGCTCCGCAACTACTATCTGGAACGCCAGGTGACGCAACTGCGCCGGTTGTATGCCGACCAGACGAAGCACATCAGCGATCGCGAGAAACAGGAGCTGGACTCACTGAGCCAGTATCAGCTCATACCTGCCAAAGTGATCAACAACGAACTGGACAGTCCCGACAACCTGATGACCATCGACCGGGGAACATCCGACGGTATTGAGACGGGCATGGGTGTTGCCTGCGGACAAGGTATTGTCGGCGTGGTCTATCTGACCTCCGCCCATTATTCCGTCATCATTCCCATTCTGAATAGCCATTCCTCGCGCATCAGCTGTGCCATCAGAGGGCAGGGCTATTTCGGAGTGCTACGCTGGGAGGGAGGCGACGCTCGCTATGCTTATTTGGAGAACATTCCACGCCATGCCCGTTTTAAGCGCGGTGACTGGGTAGAGACGAACGGCTACTCCAGCATTTTCCCTGCCGGTGTGCTGGTAGGACGCGTAGAGAAAGCCTTCAACTCCAGCGACGGACTCTCGTATCGTCTGAAAATCAGACTCTCGACCGATTTCGGAAACATTCGCGACGTCGTCGTCATCAGCGACAAGTCCATTGCTGAGCGCATGAGACTGCAGCAGGCCGCCAAGGACTCTCTGAAACTGAACGTAAAGGAATAACATGAAGACAGACACGCTGAAACGAATAGCAACGCTACTGGTGTTCCTCATAGCACAAGTGCTGTTGTTGGACTACATCCACCTGCTGGGTGTCGCCACGCCTTTGCTGTATGTCTATTTCATTCTGCAATTTCCTTATCAGCACCCGAAATGGTCTATTCTCCTATGGGGCTTTGCCATGGGACTGGCGGTCGATATCTTTACCAACACGCCAGGAGTAGCCGCTGCCTCGCTAACAGCCATTGCCGCCATACAACCCTACTATCTCGGCATGTTCATGTCGCGCGACGTGTTGTCTGGTTTCAAGCCGTCCATCAAGTCGCTTGGAGTACTCAGGTATAGCTACTATGCCATTCCTCTCGTCCTGCTATACTGCATGCTGTTCTTCACATTCGAGCAGTTCTCGTTCTTCAATCCTTTGCGCTGGATAGCATGTGTAGTAGGCAGTGCCGCTATCACTTTGGCACTCATATTCACCTTTGAGACTGCCAAAAAGAAATAAGAAGGTGAAAGGAGGGCTATCGTGAAAGACGTAAAAGACCACGAACTGGATTATCGCCGTTATGTGATTGGCGGGGTAGCAGCACTCATCATTGCTGTCTATATCATCCGTCTGTTCACTCTGCAGATTACCAGTGACGACTACAAGAAGAGTGCCGACTCCAACGCTTTCCTGAAGAAGATAGAATTTCCCTCAAGAGGCATCATCACCGACCGCAACGGCAAGCTGCTGGTATTCAACCAGCCAGCCTACGACATTATGGTGGTCATGAACGAAGCCAAGGGCAGACTGGACACCCTCGACTTCTGTAAGACGCTGAACATCACGCGCGAAGAGTTCGACCGTCGCATGGCAACCATCAAGGACCGCAACAAAAACCCGGGCTATTCGCGTTTCACCCAACAGCTCTTCTTTAGTCAGTTGGCCGAGGAAGACTTCAGCGTGTTCCAGGAGAAGATGTTCCAGTATCCTGGCTTTTACATCCAACGGCGTACCATCCGCCAATACCAGTATCCCTTTGCTGCCCACGTCTTGGGCGATATCGGTGAAGTCTCGACCGCCGACATTGAGGAAGACGACTACTACCAGCCGGGCGACTACATTGGCAAGTTAGGCGTGGAGCGCAGCTATGAACGGCAGTTGCGGGGACAGAAGGGTATGCAAATCTTGCTCCGTGACGCTCACGGCAGGGTACAAGGGCGCTACCAGCAAGGAAAGTTCGACCGCAAACCTGTTGCCGGCAAGAACCTGACATTGGGACTGGATGCCGACCTCCAGGCTTTGGGAGAGCGACTGATGGAGGGCAAGATTGGCAGTATCGTTGCCATCGAGCCCCAGACGGGCGAGATTCTCTGCATGGTATCATCTCCCAGCTACGACCCTCGCATGATGGTGGGTCGTCAGCGCTCCAAGAGTCATCATGCGCTGAGTCAGAATGTGTGGAAACCCCTGCTCAACCGCAGCATCATGGGCCAGTATCCTCCCGGTTCAACGTTTAAAACCACGCAGGGCCTGACCTTTATGACAGAAGGCATCATTCATCCTACACAGACAGCCTATCCTTGTCAGCACGGTTTCAACTACCGAGGACTGCATGTGGGTTGTCACGGCCATGCGGCTCCACTGCCACTCATTCCCGCACTCTCCACGTCGTGCAACGGTTATTTCTGCTGGGGTCTCTACTACATGATAGGTTCCAGGAAGTACGGCTCCGTGCAGCAAGCCATGAACACGTGGCGCGACTACATGGTGTCTATGGGCTTCGGCTATCGGTTAGGTGTCGATTTGCCTGGCGAGAAGCGAGGCCTCATCCCCAATGCGGAGTTTTACGACAAGGCCTACAAGGGTTCGTGGAACGGACTGACCATCATCTCTATTGCCATCGGACAGGGTGAGGTCAATGCTACGCCGCTGCAGATTGCCAACCTCGGTGCCACCATTGCCAACCGCGGCTGGTTCATCACACCGCATGTCGTCAAGAAGATACAGGATGAACCTTTAGACAGTCTCTATACCCAGAAGCGTCACACCATGGCCAGCCGCGAAGCCTACGACTATGTCGTGCAGGGCATGCGAGCTTCCGCTACGGGAGGTACATGCCACGAACTGGCCAAGTACGACTTCATGGCTTGCGGCAAGACGGGTACGGCTCAGAACCGTGGTCACGACCACTCTGTCTTCATGGGTTTTGCTCCTATGAACAACCCGAAGATTGCCGTTGCCGTCTATGTCGAGAACGGTGGCTGGGGTGCCACCTATGGCGTACCCATTGGCGGGCTGATCATGGAACAGTATATTAACGGTAAGTTGTCGGAGTCTTCAGAACACAGGGCTACCGACTTGCAAAACAGACACATCTCCTATGGTAACACCAGCAGATAGTCATCGACAGCAAAGCGTACTACGCAACCTCGACTGGTGGACGATAGCCATCTACATCGCCCTGCTCAGCTTCGGGTGGCTCAGCGTGTGCGGTGCCAGCTATTCTTATGGCGATACCGACATCTTCAGCCTCTCCACCCGTTCAGGCATGCAGATTGTATGGATAGGTACCAGCATCATGCTGGGCTTTGTCATCGTCATGCTCGACGACCGTTTCTACGATACCTTCTCCTACATCATCTACGGACTGTTGTTGCTATTGCTGTTCCTGACGATCTTCAATCCGCATAGCATCAAGGGTTCCCGCTCTTGGCTGGTGTTAGGTCCCCTTCGTCTGCAACCTGCCGAGTTTGCCAAGTTTGCCACGGCACTGGCACTGGCGAAGTTTATGTCCATCTATGGCTACAACATCCAGCAGTGGCGCCACTTCGCCGGCAGTCTGCTCATCATCCTGCTGCCGATGGTCTGCATCGTGCTACAGCGTGAGACGGGCTCAGCGCTGGTCTATCTGTCCTTCTTCCTCATGTTCTATCGCGAGGGTATGCCGGGCAGCATTCTGTTCACCGGCGTTGCTATGGTTGTCTATTTCGTCGTCGGCATCCGCTATGCCGATGTCTTTATGGGCTCTTCGCCCACCTCCGTCGGTGAGTTCACCGTACTACTGCTCGTCCAGTTGTTCTCTATCGGCATGGTATGGGTCTATGGCAACCGGCGTCTCGCCATGCACCTGTTATTCTATGCCATGGGAGCGACGCTACTGTCGCTACCGCTATTGCTCATTCCGCTGAACATCATCTATATCCAACTGGCCATCATTGCCGCCATCACAGGTTATCTGCTATGGGAAGGACTGGGCAGCCGTCTCCATACCTATTACTTCATAGCCCTCTTCGCGATAGGCTCTACCTTATTCTATTATGGTAGCGACTACATCATGCAAAACGTCATGGAACCTCACCAGCGCTCCCGCATCAACGTGCTGTTAGGTCTCGACGAAGACTTGCGGGGCGCGGGCTATAACGTTCATCAGTCGGAGATAGCCATCGGCTCGGGCGGTCTGGAGGGTAAGGGATTCCTCAACGGCACCCAGACCAAGTTGAAGTTCGTGCCTGAGCAAGACACCGACTTCATCTTCTGCACCGTCGGCGAGGAAGAAGGATTTGTAGGTTCTGCAGGTGTCCTGCTGCTGTTCTTAGCGCTCATCTGGCGACTGATATACCTCTCCGAGCGACAACCGTTCCACTTTGCCCGCATCTACGGCTACTGCGTGTTAAGCATCTTCCTGTTCCACGTCTTCATCAACGTCGGCATGGTATTGGGACTCACCCCCGTCATCGGCATTCCCCTACCCTTCTTCAGCTATGGCGGTTCGTCGCTGTGGGGATTCACGCTGCTGCTCTTCATCTTCTTGCGACTGGATGCCAGTAGGCAGAAATAGCCCACCCCCTGCCCCTCCCCAAGGGAGGGGAGATGAAATGAAATAACGACATAACGACATCCCGAAATAACGACATATCGAAATATCGACATAACGACATATCGAAAAAGAAAAAGAATGAACAACAACATACAAGACTACGAAATCATGGCCCCTGTCGGCAGCCGCGACTCACTGGCTGCAGCCTTGAAGGCTGGTGCCGGTTCCATCTACTTCGGTGTGGAACAGCTCAACATGCGGTCGCACTCCGCCAACCACTTCACCATCGACGACCTGCGCGACATTGCCACCATCTGCCGGGAGCACGGTGTCAAGTCGTACCTCACCGTCAATACCATCATCTACGGCGAGGACATTCCCCTAATGCACCAGATCATCGATGCCGCCCGCGAGGCAGGCATCAGCGCCGTCATCGCCTGCGACATTGCCGTTATGCAATACTGCCGACAACAGGGCGTGGAAGTTCACCTCAGCACGCAGCTGAACATTTCGAACATCGAAGCGCTGCGATTCTATGCCCAGTTTGCCGATGTCGTCGTGCTCGCCCGAGAGTTACGCATGGAGCAGGTGGCAGAGATATACCGCCAGATAGGGGAACAACATATCTGCGGACCTTCCGGAGAGTTGGTACGCATCGAGATGTTCTGCCACGGAGCACTCTGCATGGCGGTCAGCGGCAAGTGCTACATGAGTCTTGACAATACAGGACGCTCCGCTAACCGTGGAGCCTGCATGCAGCTGTGCCGCCGCTCGTACATCGTCACCGACCGCGAGACGGGTACAGAGCTGGAGATTGACAATAAGTATATCATGTCGCCCAAGGACCTGAAGACCATCCGCTTTATCGACAAGATGATGCAGGCTGGTGTGCGCGTCTTTAAGATTGAGGGACGTGCCCGCGGTCCTGAATATGTACTCACCGTGGTACAATGCTACAAGGAAGCCATCCAGAGCGTCTTGGACGGTAGCTTCACGGAAGAGAAGAAGGATGCGTGGGACGAGCGCCTCGCCACCGTCTTCAACCGTGGCTTCTGGGACGGTTACTACCAAGGACAACTGCTGGGCGAGTGGAACAGCAACTACGGCAGCAATGCCACCGAGCGCAAGCAGTACATCGGCAAGGGCGTGAAGTACTTCTCCAAGTTAGGCGTTGCCGAATTTACCGTCGAGGCCGATACTTTTGCCGTTGGTGACAAGATGCTTATCACGGGTCCTACCACCGGAGCACTCTACGTCACCGTTGACGAGATACACGACGACACCTCCAGTGTCTCCGTTGCCCAGCAGGGCACGCGTGTCAGCATCAAGGTACCCGAGAAGGTACGCCCCAGCGACAAACTGTTCAAGATCATCAAAAGCCAATAAAAACCACTTTGTATCCGACAATGAAGACATTTGAAGAATTAGGCGTCTGCGAAGAGATTCGCCATGCCATCGAGGAGATGGGGTTCGTACAACCCATGCCCGTACAGGAAGAAGTAATACCTTATTTATTAGAGAACAAGCAAGACGTCATTGCGCTGGCACAAACGGGTACTGGCAAGACAGCAGCCTTCGGCATTCCTGTGCTGCAACGCATTGCTGAGAAGCCCCGTCCTCATTTAGGCGAAGTGGGAAGAGGTCTGCCGCTGGCCCTGATTCTCGCTCCAACGCGAGAGCTGTGTCTGCAGATTGCCGATGACCTGCGCGACTTTGGCAAATACCTGGACGGCATCCATATCGAGGCGGTCTATGGCGGTGCCAGCATCGAGCAACAGATACGCGCCTTGAGGAAGGGTGTGCAGATTATCGTTGCCACTCCCGGCCGTCTCATCGACTTGATGAAACGCGGCGTGGCACAGTTGGACGATGTGCAGAACGTGGTGCTGGACGAGGCCGACGAGATGCTGAACATGGGATTCCAGGAAAGCATCGACGAGATACTGGAACAGGTGCCTGAGGAGCGGAACACGCTGCTCTTCTCTGCTACCATGAGCCGCGACATTGAGCGCATTGCCAAGGGTTATCTGCACGATGCCAAGGAGATTGTGGTAGGCAGTCGCAACGAGGGTGCTGAGCATGTGAACCACATCTACTATATGGTGAATGCCAAGGATAAGTACTTGGCACTGAAGCGTCTGGTGGATTACAATCCCCGTATCTTTGCCATCATCTTTTGCCGCACGAAGGTAGAGACGCAAGAAGTGGCAGACAAGCTGATTCGTGACGGTTACAATGCCGAGTCGCTACACGGCGACCTGTCGCAGCAGCAGCGCGACCTGACGATGCAGAAGTTCCGCCAGCACACGGTTCAGCTGCTGGTAGCTACCGACGTGGCTGCCCGTGGACTCGATGTCGATGATCTGACGCACGTCATCAATTACGGACTGCCCGACGACATAGAGAACTACACACACCGCTCGGGACGTACCGGTCGAGCAGGCAAGAAGGGAACGAGCCTCAGCATCGTTCACAGTCGCGAGAAGTACAAGATTCGCAACATTGAACGAGAGATTGGCAAGGCTTTTGAGCAAGGCACCATTCCTTCTGCCGAGGAGATCTGCAAGAAGCAGCTCTACAAGGTGATGGACCAGATAGTGAAGGCCGACGTCGATGAGGAACAGATTGCTCCCTTCATGCAGGACATCAGCCGCTACTTCGAGTACATCGACAAGGACGACCTCATCAAGAAAATCGTCTCCATGGAGTTCGGCAGGTTCTTAGACTACTATAAGAATGCCCCCGAGATTGAGCCCGTAAACGCTAAGGGAGAGAAAAAAGGCAAGGAGCGAGAGCGAGGAAAAGACAGGGAGCGAGGAAAGAAGACCGCCACGCCCACCAGCGAAGGCATGCGTAAGCTCTTCATCAACCTGGGCAAGAAGGACGGTTTCTATCCTGGCGAGCTGATGCAGTTCTTAAATAAAAATGTACGCGGGCACGTAGAGGTTGGCCATATCGACCTGCTGCAGACCATGTCGTACTTCGAAGTTCCTGAGGAAGATGCCGAGCGCGTCATGAAGTACATCGACGGCCAGACCTATAAGCGCCGCGAGGTGCGCTGCAACGATGCCTCCGAAGGGGGCAAGGGCGTCAAAGCCCATCAAACCCATCAAACCCATAAGCCCCATGAGTCCCATAAGCCCCATGAGACCCATGAGACCCATGAGCCCCATAAGACCCATAAGACCCATGAGCCCCAAAAGCCCAACAAGCCCAACAAGCCCAACAAGCCCAACAAGCCCAACAAGCCCCATCAAAAAGAAGACTGGATGCAGTTCCTGAATCCCAAGGGCATGAAGCTAAAGGGCGAAATCCCCGATTTCGAAGAGGAAGGCTGGGCTATCCGCAAACCCCGTAAGAAGAAATAAGGTCCTTCAGACTGCTCTTCACCCTATCAACAGCTATGGTTGCTTGATGCAACACCTATGCTTCCTTGATGTGACAGCTATGGTTGCTTGATGCAATACCTATGGTCGCTATATGCAAAAGCCGCTTTCGCGTTGTGCAAAAGCGGCTTTTAGCTTGTTCGAGGACTATTTTCGTCAACCCGTTGACTGGAGTCGAGAGATCTGTTGACTGTAGTCAAGAAGTCCGTTGACTTAAGTCACGGAATCTGTTGACTCCAGTCAACAACATGGCCAACCGTATCTTCGAGGTTAACGAAGGCCGTTCGTAAACTTGACGAAGGCCGTTCGCAAACTTAGCGAAAGCCGTCCTAAGACTTAACGAGGTACGTTGATCTCCTCGATGAGGCGGGTTGCGTGTCCCCAGCAATCCATGAGATAAAGCATGTAACGCACATCGACATTGATGGTGCGAGCCAGCTGACGGTCGAAGAAGATGTCGCTGGCCAGCGAGTCCCAGTTGCCATCGAATGCCAGACCGAGCAGTTCGCCCTTTCCGTTGAAGATAGGCGAGCCGCTGTTGCCACCCGTGATGTCGTTGTTCGACAGGAAGCACAGTTGCAAAGTACCCGTCAACGGGTCGGCATAAGGACCGAAATTCTTCTCGGCCATCAGCTGGTGCATGACGGGCTCGGCATAGTATTCCACGTTCTCGTCGGCATGCTGCATCTTCTCCCACAAGCTGCGAGCGGTGGTATAGTAGCCTGAAGGCTTGCCGCCTAACGAGTATTCGCCAATCTGACCGTAGGTCATGCGCATGGTGAAGTTGGCATCCGAGTAGTTGGGCAGGTCTTGCTCCATGCGCAGCACGGCAGCACAAAGCAGTCGCTCCTGAGTAGCAATGTCTTCGCTCAGTTTCGACATGGCGGAACGAAGTTCCTCATATACCTCCATGATGTCCAAGCCATAGGTCACGCCCATGTCTTTCAGGTAGCTCTTCTTCTTGAAATATACTGGCTTGCCGCTCTGCATCAGCACAGACTTATCATAAAGGTCGTTGACGTAAGCAGCATAGTCGCCGTGATACTTCATATAGATGGTGTTGTAGAACGCTGGCAGAAAGCGCATGTCGGTCACCTGCAGACGATAGTTCTTCAGCAGGGCTGTCAACATCTCACGCTCGGTAGCCTGATCCCACTCCTTGCTGTTGTCCTCATAGATGACATGCTGCTTCTTGCCTTCTCCCTTCACACCGATGCCGAAGCGGTTCTTCCACACGCGCTGGCTCAGCTCGTCCTGCATGACGAAGGTCTCACGGAAGAGGGTCTGATAGCGACGCAGCACCATGCGCTTCTCGTAGAGGCGCTGCAGACTGTCGAAGTCGAGCTGTCCCTTCAGATAGCCCGTCTCGTCCATCCAGCGGCTGATGCGTTGCTCGAAGGCACGCTTCTGCTGTATCAGACCGATGGAATCGATACATTTGTTCATACCGATGGAGTTCTTCCAGTAGTTGCTGGAACTGGCATATTTCGACTCGTACATGATGCGCACCGCCTCCGAAGAGCGCATGTGGCGCAGCATGACCTCCTGCTTGATGGCACGAACCTGTACACGGGGAGCATTGATGGCGTCGCGGCGTTCCTGAATGCCATAGCTGCTGAGGTAGCGGCTGGTAGAGCCGGGATAGCCCATAATCATGGCAAAGTCGCCAGGCTTATAGCCGTCCATCGACACGCGAGCCCACGACTGCGGACGATAAGGAACATTATCCTTAGAGTATTTGGCGGGACCATTCGTCTTGGGGTCTGCATAGATGCGGAATACGGAGTAGTCGCACGTCTGGCGCGGCCACATCCAGTTATCGGTCTCACCGCCATACTTACCCATCGACTTCGGAACGGTGAACACCAGTCGCACGTCCTCGAAGTCGCGGTAGGTGGTGCAATAGTACTTGTTACCCTCGTAGAAAGGCTTCACCTCGACACGCAGCGTAGAGTCCTGCTGGCGGATGGCTTTCTGCCAGGCGTTTTCCAGACTGTCAACAATGTCTCCCTGCTGGCGCATGGTCTTTCCTTTCAGCAGTGTCATCACACTATCCGTTACGTCCTTCTGCTCAATCATAAAGCTGACGAACAGGTCCTCGTTGGGCAGTTCCTCCTCGTAGCTCTGGGCCACAAAGCCGTTGAGCATGTAGTCGTGCTCTACGGTGGAATGGCGGCGAATGGCGTCGAAACCGCAATGGTGATTGGTGAAGACCAGTCCTTCGGAACTAACCACGACACCTGAACAGTAGCCACCGAAGTTGACAACGGCATTCTTCACGGCGTTGTCGCTCTGGTAGAGTTGCTCCATCGGCAACTGGAAGCCGTACTGCTTCATCTGCTCATAGATGGCTTGCGGCAGGTTGTACAAGGTCCACATGCCTTCATCAGCATGGGAGGGCATGGTCCAGGCAAGAACCATGACCAGCGATAGTAGGGTTTTCTTCATGTCTATTATTACTTATTAAAATGTTTTCCAATGACGGGCAGACTCTTCAGCGGCAGGTCACGATGTACGATGATGGCTATGAAGAGCAGGATGAGCAGCGTGTTGACACACAGCGAGCCCAACAGGGGCAGTTCGTGGTGTGTGCCGAACATGGCGAAGGTGAAGATGGCGGCAATGACGATGTAGAAGGCAATATCCTTCAGGGGGTAGTTCAAAGGATAGTATTTCTGTCCCACGACGTAGGAAGCCACCATGGCAACGCCATAGCCTGCAAAACCTCCCCAGGCACAGGCAAGATAACCGTAGCGGGGCACGAACAGGATGTTCACCAGCAGCAGCACGGCACAGCCAAGACCGGAGAAGATAGCTCCCCAAATGGTTTTGTCGATGATCTTATACCAGAACGACAGGTTGAAGTAGATGCCCATCATGATTTCTGCTGCCATGACGATGGGCACAACATTCAGTCCTGACCAGTAGTCGCGACCGATGATGTACCTCAGAATATCCATATAGCCCATTACCATAAGATAGGCCAGCAAGGTGAAGATGATGAAATACTTCATGGCCTTGGTGTACATCTCGTGCTGGTCCTTGTCCTTGACTCCGGCAAAGACAATGGGCTCGTAGGCAAAGCGGAACGCCTGCGTAATCATCGCCATAATCATGGCTATCTTCGACGCCGCTCCATAGATACCTAACTGCTCGTGCATGTCACTACCCGGATAGATGTAAGGGAAGAGCATCTTGTCGGCGGTCTGATTGAGGATGCCTGCAATACCGAGGATGAGGATGGGCCACGAATAGCTGAGCATGTTCTTCAGCAGCTGACGGTCCAATTTCCAGCGGAAGGTGGCATACTCCGTTACGAGGCACAGGGCAAGCATGACGGTACATACCAGGTTGATATAGAAGGCATAGCCCACGTCGTTACCGTCCATCACGGCAAAGTAGATGACGTTCAGCAGAATGCTCACGATGATGTTCAGCAGTTTCAGCAAGGCAAACTTGAGGGCTTTCTTCTGCTGGCGCAGGTGGGCAAAGGGAATGCACAGGAAGGCATCGATAGCCACCGTGACAGCCATCACACCTACATACGACGGATGCTCGCCGTAGCCCATCAACGTGCTGATAGGCTGCAGGAAGCAGAGCACTACCATGGCAAAGAGCAGCGACACCGTGCCCACGCTGATGAGCGTCGTTCCATAAACCGTCTCAGAGTCGGTATGGGTCTTGTTGGTAAAACGGAAATACGTGGTCTCCATGCCGAAGGTCAGCAGTACAAGCACCAGGGCTACGTAAGCATAGATGTTTGTAATGATGCCGTAGCCTCCGCTGGCAGCAGAGAGCTTCGCGGTATAGAGCGGCACTAACAAGTAGTTCAGAAAGCGTCCAACGATGCTGGACATGCCGTAAATGACAGTATCTTTGGCAATGGATTTAAGTTTTTCCATGAAGGGTTTATTCGAAATGACGATATTGCGCTATTACGCAAAGAATAAATAACAGATCGCTATCGCTGCGATGATACCGGCCAAGTCTGCCAGCAAGCCGCAGTTGACGGCATGGCGCGTATGACGAACGCCCACCGAACCGAAATAGACGGCAAGGATATAGAACGTCGTATCCGTGGAGCCTTGGAAGACGCACGACAAGCGACCCACGAACGAGTCGGCTCCGTAGGTCGTCATGGCATCGACCATCATGCCTCGCGCCCCACTGCCCGACAGGGGTTTCATCAGAGCCGTCGGCATGGCTTCCACCCACTGGGTGTCAACACTTAACAGACTGACGCCGTCGTTGATCATGCCGATGAGCATGTCCATGGCTCCCGAAGCGCGGAAGACGCCGATGGCTACCAGTATGGCGACCAGATAGGGAATGATGCGCACGGCGGTCTGGAAACCATCCTTCGCACCATCGATAAACGACTCATAGACATTGATTTTCTTGCGCACGCCAGCAACGATGAAACAGGTGATGATGGTCATCAGCAGGATGTTGGCAACGGTGGTGCTCACCTTGTTCATCGACTCACCGTCCAACTGCGAGAAACCCCAGATGACTCCTGCCACTAAAAGGCAGGCTCCACCCAAGGTAAGAAGCATGGTACGATTGATGAGATTGATGCGCTGGTAAAGCGAGGTGACAATAATGCCTGCCAGCGTCGAGAAGAACGTGGCGAGCAGTATGGGGATAAAGATATCGGTAGGCTGGGCAGCACCCATCTGGGCGCGATACACCATGATGCTGACGGGAACGAGGGTCAGTCCGCTGGTGTTCAGCACTAGAAACATAATCATCGGGTTGGATGCCGTTTCTTTCTTCGGGTTCAACTCCTGCATCTGCTCCATGGCTTTCAGTCCCAAGGGTGTTGCAGCATTGTCCAGTCCGAGCATGTTGGCAGCAATGTTCATGAAGATGCTACCCGTGACGGGATGTCCTTTGGGAATATCGGGGAAGAGTTTGGTGAATACAGGAGAGAGCAGTCGTGCCAGCACGTTAACGACCCCACCCTGTTCGCCTATCTTCATCACACCCATCCATAACGACAGCACACCCGTCAGTCCGAGGGAAATCTCAAAGGCGGTCTTCGACGAAGAGAACGTGGCGTCCATCATGGCGGGAAACACTTCAAAGTCTCCCATGAACACCAGTTTCACGACTGCTATGACAAAAGCAATCAGGAAAAAACCTATCCAAATATAGTTTAATACCATAGTGACCGCAAGTCTTTTATTTGATGTCCGCTCAGAGCATCGTGATTAGTCCTTAGTAGAATACCACTGAACACTGGGGTTCTTCACCCATTCCTTGAAGAGCGTCGAGATAGCCTGTTTCTCCCAAGGCCATCTGTACTCGGTGGGATACCAGCCGAATTCCTTCATATAGATGTTGACCGGTGTGGCTATCTTACAAGCGGGCTTGCCCTGCTCGGCCTTCAGCTCAAACCATGCGCCATCCTTATAGACGTGCAGTTTGATTTGCTGGTTCACCTGAGCGGCAAACTCATCCTGGTCTTGGCTCCATGTCTTGCCGGTCAGCGTCAGCTCAACGGGTGCCAGACCTTCTACCTGAGAATAAGGAGCAGTAGCCTGATGATACTTCGTGCCGGTGTTTACCATGCACTTCTCGCTCACCTTGAACAGCTCGTGAACTTCCCAGCCATCCTTCTCAGCAATAACCAACGGCAGTGTACCACCGGCAGCAAGAAGTTTAATCTTTACCGTGTTGGCATCGACATAGAACACGTCGAACACGACATCGTTGAAGTCGAAGTCACTGGCTTCAATGGCACTCAGGTCCTCAGCCATCACGTGCAGCGAGGGCAGCGTCTCGTCTTCGCCAATACGGTGCGCCTTGCTCAACGTCACTATCCAGTCAGAGAAGTAGCCGTCACTCTTTCCAATCTTCACCCACTCGCGGAGATTCTTGTCTTTGACAGGCGTCCAACCAGCTTGAAGCATCTCCACGACCTTGTCGTAGTTGATGTACTTGCCTTTATACTGCCCCTCAACACGATATTCTCCCTGAATGTCGCTGTCGCTGATGGTTCTCTTCTCTGTAGCGACATACATGTTGGTGTTTGTGTTGGCGTAGTGTATAGCATTGCCCTTATAGGTCATCTCATTGTTGCCATCGATGGAGACAATCTGTCCGTTCACCATAGCATAATTGTAGCTCTCAGGTCCATCGTTGTATTTTGCCGTTGCGGCATCCATGACATCTGCACCTTCCTTCAATGCGTGGTCAAAGCCCATGAACGAACGGTTCCATTTATCCAGCACTGCCTCTCCGGGATTACCATTAGCAGCAGCCCATATATCTATGGTGGCTGCCGATACCAGCGCAGCCTTGTTGTTGACCTGAATGCTGGCACCGCTCTCGTAATATCCGAAGCAAGAGGTATCGTCAATGTTTACCATCAGCATGATCTTGTCTCTGTGGTAGGTACCACTTGTGACAGTCGAGCCATTATCCAGCACATTGGTTTCTGAACAGTCGGCACTGTTATAGTTGTTCAAGTGTAGATTACTCTGACCGACAGTCAGTTTGTTCATGTGATTGCTGGTGTAAGTCGTATTGTTGGCAGCAGTGATGGTTTCGGGTGTTGTGGTGGGCACGTCGGTTCCACCTTTATACACCTGCTGCACGAAGAAATGGCGGAAATGCGGATCTTCGTAGGTGAGGTTCGGATTGGCTTGGAAATACTTCTGCACACGCAGCTTCTGTCCTTCTGTCAGAGGATCGGGCACCAGCCATCCTCCGTAATATTTGTTGGGGTCTGCCCACTCGTTAGCATTGGCATTGATGCCTGTACTGGTCTGGGGATAGTTGTCGCCAGGATTCACACGATGACTACGCATCGGCGCTGCCATCACGCTACCAGAAGTGCTGGCACCGAAACCCCATGTCTGATCGGGTGAAGGAGTGCCGAAAATCTTTTCGAATGTTTCTTCATACTTACTTTCCGGAGAGCCCTGAACATCACCATTCAACTCATTCCGAGAGAAATCCATTTTGTTACTACAGGCAGTCACTGCCATAGCCACAAAGCCCAAAAATAATAATTTTTTCATATGACGGTTTTTAATATTGAGTGCAAAGGTACTAATTTTAAACAAGGTGTCATAAAGCCCTCATGCTAAATATTGTTAAAGGTTCTTGCAACGCACAAAAAAAGCAGCTACACGGAGTAGCTGCTTTTCCTATGATGGTTTACCGATTGTTATTCGGCATTCATCTACTCAAGAGATTTTCTGGTGGTGTACCACTTCAGCAACGGGTTCTCTACCCAGTTCTTGAAGTCGTCACCGATGTTCTGCTTCTCCCACGGCCATCTGTACTCTGTCTCATACCAGTCGAGATTGAAGATTTCAACGGGAGTAGCAATCTTACAAGCGGGCTTGCCCTGCTCGGCCTTCAGCTCAAACCATGCGCCATCCTTATAGACGTGCAGCTTGACTTGCTGGTTCACCTGAGCAGCAAACTCATCCTGGTCTTTGCTCCAGGTCTTGCCGGTCAGCGTCAGCTCGACGGCTGCCTTGCCTTCTACCTGAGAATAAGGAGGCTGGGCAACGTGATACTTCTTGCCCGTGTTCACCATGCAGGTAACGGGAACGTCGAACAGCTTGTGAACTTCCCAGTCGTCCTTCTCGGCAATAATCAGCGGCAGCGTACCACCGGCAGCGAGCAGCACAATCTTCACGGTATTGGCATCAACATAGAACACGTCGATGACAACATCGTTGAAGTCGAAGTCGCTGGCTTCAACAGCACTCAGGTCTTCAGCCATCACGTGCAGTGAAGGCAGGGTTTCAGGAAGTGTACCGATAGTCCATGTAGCACCGCAGTCTGTTGTATTAGGAGTAACGCTCAGCTTGCCGAACTCGACACCCGACGTAGCGTTGAAGATGGTCACAGGATATTCCGTAGGATAGGTTTCCTTCACATACTCCTCCGTCACAGGAGTAGTACCGTTGAGGATCTCAACCTCCTTGACAGCATAGGTGATGCCCTCGTCGATGTTGAGCGTACCCTTCTGTAAGTTCACGCTGCACTTGCCACCAATCATGACATAGTTGTCGTCGCCGTCCTTGTACTTGAAGCCCTGGTCGAAAGTACCGTTATACTTAGAAGTAACATTCACATTACCCTTGATGTTAATACCGGCATCGCCATACATGTTGATGTAGAACATGTGGAATTCAGCACTACCAGCCTCAGTGTAACTGTTCGGCAGCAGGTTGAACTCGCCTTCATAGACGTTAAGGGTTTCCTTTACGAACAGCTGGCACAAGTTGTACAGCTTGTTGTTCGTGGCATGCATCACCATGTTCTTCGTCTCGAAGTGGCCCTTGTTGATCCACCAGATAGTATAACCCTCTTGAACTGTACCCGTAATCTCTGTGTTTTCGTTAACCTTTACGTTGCCTTCTGCGTTCAGGAAGTTGGAATTGCTGAACAGGATCAAGTTCTTAGTCAGGTTCACGTCACCGAAGTTATAGAAGAAGGATGGATTATTCTGGTTCGGAGCCAACTTGATGCTCTTACCATTCACAACACCTTCGTTATAAACGATGGCATCATTGTTGGCCTGGAACTCATCAGCGAGGAAGTTTACGGTACCACGGTTGTAAATCTTACCACCACCAGTCTGGTTCATATTCTTCTCCAGCACCGCTGAGCTGTAGTTCAAGACACCATTAGCCGCAACGTAAATCTCCATATTCCGGATGGGGTACTCTGAAGACATATTCAGGGTCAGCGTTGCATTTGGCAACACATAGAAGCGTGCCTGATTGACCGGATGGGTTTCATCAACATTCAGTGTGACAGTACCGCTGACATAGATGTCACGGCTACCTCTATCCAAACGAATGCTGTAAGAAGCGTTCACCAATTTCAACTCCGTTAAATTGGGAAGTTGCCAATCCTGAACATCATTAGCATCCTTTGCCGTTCCGGGAATCTCGTACTTGAAATAGCCATCCGTGTTCTCGTAGGTGAAGGGATCACCAGGAATAACGTAATTAGCACGGCGCATGGATTTCGCAAAGTTGGCGGCTTTGCCAAAGCCCCATGTCTGGTCGGCTGCTGGCGTACCGAAGGTCTTAATAAAATAGTTCGCATAATTGTCTTCTACACTTCCAGAACCTCCACCTGAGGGAACGTCTGAAGGAGAAAAATTGTCCTTGCTACAGCTTACGAAAGCGAGGGCAACTAAACCAAAAAAAAGAGATTTCTTCATCATGATTAGTTGATTTAATTAGTTTTGGTGCAAAGGTAAGAAAAATTATACGAAATTTCCGTATGTTGCGTACTAAAAAACGTTAACGCTATGAATATTCGTCTATTTTATATTACCTTTGCACCCAAAAACTGAAATAAGGTAAAAAACAAACTTATGTACACACGCATGACTGCTGCAGAGGCTGCAGCACTGATTAAGAACGGCGAGAACATCGCCATGAGTGGTTTCACACCAGCTGGTGTGGCCAAAGCAACCACCAAGGAACTGGCTAAGATAGCCGTCAAGGAACATGAAGCAGGACGCGAGTTCAAAGTAGGTGTCTTCACGGGTGCCTCGACAGGTCAATCGACCGACGGCGACTTAGCTGCTGCACAGGCTATTAAGTATCGTGCTCCCTACACCACCAACCCCGATTTCCGCAAGCACGTCAACATGGGTGAGATTCCCTACAACGACCTGCACCTGAGCCACATGGCACAGGAGTTGCGCTATGGCTTCTATGGTGATGTGGATTGGGCTATCCTCGAAGTCTGCGACATCGAAGATTGCGGCAATGACTACCACGTCTATCTGACGGCTGCCGGTGGTATTTCACCCACTGCTGCCCGCCTTGCCAAGCACGTTATCTTAGAGTTGAACTCGTTCCACAACCCCAATGCCAAGTTCATCCACGACGTTTATGAGCCGCTGGATCCTCCTTACCGCAAGCCCATCCCCATCGTGAACGTCAGCGACCGCATTGGTGTGCCTTACGTGTCGATTTCCAAGGACAAGGTGGTAGGTGTTGTGGAGTGCAACATCCCTGATGAGGCCCGTGCCTTCAAGGATAGCGACCCCGTGACCGACAAGATTGGATTCCTCACTGCTGAATTCCTCGTTGAGGAGATGCACAAGGGTCGCATTCCCAAGGAGTTCCTGCCCCTGCAGAGCGGCGTGGGTTCTACGGCTAACGCTATTCTCGGTGCTTTGGGTCAGGACAAGCACGTTCCCGATTTCAACATCTACACCGAGGTGCTGCAGGATTCAGTTGTCGAGATGATGATGAACGGTCGTGTGAAGGATGCTTCGGCTTGCTCGCTGACCGTCTCTAACGAGTGCTTGAAGCAGGTCTATGACAATATGGACTACTTCAAGAACCACCTGACATTGCGTCAGAGTGAGATCTCCAACTCTCCTGAGGTCATCCGCCGACTCGGAGTCATCGCCATCAATACTGCCATCGAGTGCGACATCTATGGTAATGCCAACTCGACACACATCAGCGGCACGAAGATGATGAATGGCATCGGCGGTTCGGGCGACTTCATCCGCAACGCCTACCTCTCCATCTTCACCTGTCCCTCTGTTGCCAAGGGCGGTCTCATCTCGAGCATCGTACCCTTCGTCAGCCATCAGGACTCGTCGGAGCACGATGTCAACATCATCGTCACCGAACAGGGTGTTGCCGATCTGCGTGGCAAATCTCCTCGCCAGCGTGCAGAGATTATCATCGAGCAGTGCGCTCACCCCGACTACAAGCAGCTGCTGTGGGATTACCTGAAGCTCGCTAAGGGTGGTCAGACCTGCCATTGTCTGCCTGCTGCCTTTGCCATGCACGACAGTTTGGCTCGCAAGGGCGATATGCGACTGACTGACTTCTCCGAGTATGTGAAGTAAGATATTTAGCTTTAAACTAAAAAGAACCGACCCCATGGCTATGAGGTCGGTTCTTTTGTGTATGAGCTACTTCGGCGTTATCCTCCGAAGTTATCGTACATAATACTTTCGGGCTCTACGCCTAACGAGTCGAGCATAGAGACGACGGCGGCAGACATAGGACCAGGACCGCACATGTAGTACTCGATATCCTCGGGAGCCTCGTGGTCCTTCAGGTAGGTATTGAGCATCACCTGATGAACAAAGCCCGGAGTATATTTCACGCCAGCGGCATCGGCAGCGGGATCGGGACGGTCGAGGGCCAAGTGGAAGTGGAAGTTGGGGTACTCCTTCTCCAAGCCCAGGAAGTCGTCGAGATAGAACACCTCGTTCAGTGCACGGGCACCGTAGAAATAGTGCATCTCACGGTCTGTCGTGTGCAGCGTCTTCGTCATGTGCATAATCTGAGCGCGTAGCGGAGCCATACCGGCACCACCACCAACCCAAATCATCTCCTTCTTCGAGTCGAAGTGCGGGTGGAAGTCACCGTAAGGACCACTCATAATCACCTTATCGCCAGGTTTCAGCGAGAAGATATACGACGAGGCAATACCCGGATTGACCTCCATGAAACCTGAGCGGTCAGCCTTGAACGGCGGCGTAGCAATACGCACGGTCAGCATGAAGACATCGCCCTCAGCAGGATAGTTCGCCATAGAGTAAGCGCGGATGGTGGGCTCGGGATTCTTACACTTCAGGTCGAACATCTTGAACTTCTCCCAGGCGGGCACGTACTCCGGCGTGATGAGGTCACGGTCGTAGTCGTTGTAGTCGATGCAGTCGAAGGCAGGAATCTTAATCTGCGCATACGAACCAGGGAGGAAGTCCATGTGGGCACCAGCAGGCAGCTGTACCTTGAACTCCTTGATGAACGTTGCCACGTTCTTATTACTGATGACGGTACACTCGTACTCCTTGACGCCGAGAATGGACTCATCGACATGAATCTTCAGATCGCCCTTGACCTTGCACTGGCATCCGAGACGCCAGCCGGCCTTGATTTCCTTACGGGTGAAGTGAGGTTTCTCGGAGTCGAGAATCTCGCCACCGCCTTCGAGCACCTGAACCTTACACTGTCCGCAAGAGGCTTTACCACCGCAGGCAGAGGGCAGGAAGACGCCGTTCTCGTTGAGCGTTGACATAAGGCTGTTGCCTTGTGCCACACTGATGGTGCGGTCGCCATTGATAACAATATTCACATTACCTGACGGTGACAGATACTTCTTAGCCACCAACAGGACAATCACCACGAGGATGATGAGGGAGAGGAAAACTCCTATGCTATATAAAATGAATTGTGCCATCTTAATTTACAATTTGACAATTTACCATTTACAAGTTATATGTTCAGTCCCGAAAAGCACATCATAGCCATAGCCATCAAACCAACAGTGATGAATACGATGCCCAGACCCTGCAAAGGCTTGGGAACGTCGCTATACTGCATCTTCTCACGAATAGCACCCAAGGCTACGATGGCCAATGTCCAACCGAGACCAGAGCCAAAACCATAGACGACGGCATCCCACACGGAAGTGATAGCCTGCGAATTGGTGGGGTCCATCAGAATGCGCTGCTGCATGAACAGCGAAGCACCCATGATGGCGCAGTTCACGGCAATCAACGGCAGGAAGATACCCAGCGCAGCATATAGCGAGGGTGAGTAACGCTCGACGGTCATCTCCACGAGCTGCACCATACCGGCGATAACAGCAATGAAGAGGATGAACGACAGGTAAGAGAGATCAATGCCCTCAACGAGACAGTCAGGTCCTAACACCTTGGTTTGCAACAGGTAGTTGACGGGAACGGTAACCGTGAGCACGAAAGTCACAGCCATACCCAGTCCCAAGGAAGTCTTCACGGTCTTCGACACGGCAAGATAGGAACACATGCCGAGGAAGAAAGCGAAAATCATATTATCGACGAAAATCGACCGGAATAATAAACTTATTGCGTGTTCCATATCTTACTTCTCCTTATAAAAATATGCACGATGTACCCAAATCACACAGCCGACGAGAATCAACGCCATGGCAGGCATGGTCATCATACCGTTGTTCACATAGCCCAAGTCGTAGCAGGCATCAGGAATAATCTGGAAGCCTAACAGCGTGCCACGTCCCAAGAGTTCGCGGACAGCGCCGACGATGACCAGGATCATGGCATAGCCAAGACCATTGCCCACACCATCGAGGAACGACGGCCAGGGCTTGTTCATCATGGCGAAGGCCTCGAGGCGTCCCATGAGGATACAGTTGGTGATAATCAGACCGACATACACGCTCAGCTCGACGCTGACATCATAGGCAAACGCCTTCAGAATCTGCGAGACGATGGTAACGAGAGCGGCAACGACCACCAGCTGCACGACGATGCGGATGCGGTTGGGGATGGTGTTGCGGATGATAGAGATAATCACATTCGAGAATGCGGTGATGACCGTTACAGCCAGTCCCATCACGATGGCGGGCTTGAGCTGCGAGGTGACGGCCAACGCCGAGCAAATGCCGAGAACCTGTCCCAGAATGGGGTGGTCGGCATTCAGCGGGGTTAAGAAAACCTCTTTATTTTGTTTACTGAATAGTGCCATAGTAATTTACAATTTGACAATTTACAATTTAAACTTCTTTTTGTAAAAGTGCTTACGCAAGTCCTATTTATTCTGCAGGTTCTTGAGGCCGTCCTTCAGCATAGCGTCAACACCGTTCGAAGTGAGGGTAGCACCCGTCACGCAGTCCACCTGCGATGCAGGGTCTTCCACCTTTTTCACGACGGAGAGCACTACGTTACCCTGCTCGTCCCAAATCTTCTTACCGATGAACTTCTCCTGCCACTCCTGAGAGTCTTTGATTTCCGCACCCAAACCGGCGGTCTCACTCTCATGGTTGAAGTAGGCGCCAAACACCTTACCTTCTTTATCGATGGCCAGATAGCCGCTGATGCCGCCCCAAAGGCCCATACCTTTCAGGTTGGCAACGAGGATGTCCTGACCATCAATCTGGCACTCATAAACCTTCTGACCGTCGATTTCCTTCTCTTCCTTCACCACCTCAGCATACTTAGCCTCAGCTTCAGCGCCGTCGAGGTTGCGCAGGTTCAGCGAGTTCAGAATCTGCTTCTTCACATCCAGTGCCACATTAGCATCCTGCATGGGCTTCAGCGCCTGATAGACGAAAGCCAGCAAGAAAGCCACGATGACTACCAAAACGGTACTATATATAATAATGTACGCGTTATTGTTTGTATTCAGTTTCATTTGGTACCTCCTCTCTTTAAGCGCTTGTTAATGTTATGCTCTACCACGAAGTGATCAATCATCGGAGCAATCATGTTACCGAAGAAGATAGCGAGCATCATACCCTCCGGATAACCAGCATTGCGTACACGGATGATGACAGCCATGGCGCCGATGATGAAGCCGTAGATGAACTGTCCGGTCTTCGTACGGCATGAGGTGACGGGGTCGGTAGCCATAAAGACAGCACCGAAGGCGAAACCACCGAGAATGAAGTGATGCCACCATACCATATCGGAAAGTCCAGTCTGCTCGAAGATGCAGGCCAGTACGGCACCACCAACAAAGACACTCAGCATGGTACGCCATGAGGCGATGCCCATGTATAACAGCATGCAGCCACCCAGTGCGATGGCGATGATGGAAGTCTCACCGATAGAACCGGGGATGAAGCCACAAATCATGTTGCAGATAGAAGCATCTGGGTTGATACCCTGAGCGATCTGTCCTAACGGGGTTGCTGCTGTAAACGTGTCGGGCAGCGTGTTACCCAGTCCGAAGATGCTGTCCTGAGCCACCCATACCTGATCGCCCGTCATCTTGGAAGGATAGGCGAAGAAGAGGAACATGCGGGCAGCAATGGCGGGGTTGAACATGTTCATACCCGTGCCACCGAAAATCTCCTTACAGAAGATAACGCTGAAGGCGCACGCCAAGGCGAGCATCCACAGCGGACAGCCGATGGGAACAATCAGCGGGATAATGATACCTGACACCAGGTAACCTTCCTGAATTTCCTCGCCTTTCCACTGTGCCCAGGCAAACTCAATGCCCAGACCGACCACGTAGCTCACGATGATCTTTGGCAGCACAGCCAGGAAACCATAGAAGAACACCTCCCAGAACGAGGCGGTAGCCAGTGTGCCGGCAGCCAGATAGTTCTGGTAACCGATATTATACATACCAAACAGCATGGCAGGCATCAAAGCGATAACCACCATACTCATGATGCGCTTCGAGTCGATGGCGTCGTGGATGTTGACACCACTCTTCGAAGTATCATTAGGCACAAGCGCGAAGGTCTCAAAGCCGTCGAAGTAGCTTTTCAGCATGTGCAGCTTGCCACCTTCCTCGAAGCTTGGCCTCATCTTATCAAAAATCTTTCTTATTGCGCTCATAATCGTAATTTACAATTTGACCATTTACTATTTACCATTTAAGCATTCTCCTTACGAAGTATGTTCAAACCCTCACGAACAATGCGCTGCAACTCCAGTTTCGAGGAATCCACGAACTCTGCCAGGGCGAAGTCCTCGGGACTTACCTCGTAGATGCCCAAAGCCTCCTGGCGGTCGATGTCGCCGGCAATGATAGCCTTGATGAGATATTCTCCGTAGATGTCCATGGGCAGCACCTTGTCGTACTCGCCACTCATAATCATGTGGCGTTCGCCACCCTTGATGCGGGCATCCAGCGCATATTCTTTCTTGCCACAGAGCCATGAGAAGTAGCTGCGGCTCACCGAGAACTGCTTGAAGCGTGGCAGAATCCAGCCGAATGCCTCGTCGGCATCGTCTCCCTCGGGGATAACGGAAATCTCTGAGGTGTGAGCTCCGAGGAATCCATCCTTCGTCGTGGGACGTCCAGTCAACACGTTGCCATTGATGATGCGCACATGGTGACTGTTGTCGTAGCTGTTGCTGAGCAGCGTTGCCAACTCTTCACCCACCAGCATGTCAGCGTATGCAGGAGCCTTCACTTCGCTGCCGCACAGGGCGACACGACGCTTCAGACATACCTTGCCGGTGTTGAACAGACGACCGATGAACAGCACAACCGTCGGGTCACCGATGGTCCACACTACCTCGCCCTTATTCACGGGATTGACATGATTCACCTGAACGCCAACGTTACCTGCAGGACACTTGCCGTCGAACACCGTGACCTCTACGTCGCGATAGTTCTCCAATGAGCTGTGAACGCCACAGCCCAGATGAGTCTTCGCAATCTTCGACAGGGCGGTGAGACCAGTCTGGAAGTCCTGCTCCTGACCTTTCACCTCGTACTCGAAGTTGCAAGCCAGCGGCTTGTCGCGCAGTGCCGAGACGAAGATAGCCTTCGGCAGTACCGAGGGATTCGTTGACACAGCGTACGGCAACTGGTCGATGTATCCGAAGAGTCCAGCTTCCAGCAAGGCATCGACTACCTGCTGGCTGCTCATCTTGGTCACATCCTTCTTGCCAAAGTCTGTAAACTGCTGCTCCTTATCGGCTTCCACCTTGATACAGAGCACTTTTCTGCGTTCGCCACGCACCACCTCGCGGACGGTACCGCTGACGGGTGAGGCAAACTTGACTTCGGGATATTGCTTGTTAATGAACAAGGCATCCCCGGCCTTGACCTTATCACCTTCCTTCACCACCACTTTCGGGGTCACACCGACGAAATCGTCAGGCATCAAAGCATACTGGCCGTTGGATTTAAGCTCCATGAGTTTCTCCTCGGCCTTGCCTTGAAGGTGAATGTCCAAGCCTTTGCGTAACTTGATTACATTTGCCATGTATAAAATGAATATTTGAAACGTTTCTCTGAAATTCGCTGCAAAATTACTAAAAATTGGACTCAAAATGCATAAAAAAGAACAAAATGTTGTGTCTTCACAAGTTTTTAATGTAATTTTGTAGCAAAATTCTTGCAGGACTACAATGTTTTGCTATCTCTAACTGTCAGTTTTGAAGATACTAAAAAACATATTAAGCATATTGATATGGGTCGTTGTCGGCTTGTATCTCGTTATTATTCTCACTTTTAGCATCCCCGCCGTTCAGGAATATCTGGGGCGCAAGGCGGCAGGCGTGCTGGCTGAGCAACTGGGTACCAGCGTCAGCATAGGCCGCCTGGACTATGGCTTCTTGAGTCATGTGACGTTGTACGACGTGAATGTCAAGGACCAGGAAGGTCTCGACATGCTGAAGGCTGCTCGTCTCTCCACGCGCATCGACCTGCTGCCACTGCTGCAGGGTAAGATTTCCATCTCCACCGCCCAGTTGTTCAGCGTCCATGCCAAACTGCGCCAGAAGACTGCCGACAGTAAACCCAACTTTCAGTTTGTCATTGATTCGCTGGCATCGAAAGACACCACCAGCACGTCACCGTTGCACCTGCGCATCAACTCCCTCATCATGCGCCATAGCAGCGTTACCTATGACCGCATGGATGCCGCAGAGACACCGGGTATCCTCAATCCGCGACACCTTGCCGTTACCAACCTCAGCAGCCACATCATCCTCAAGGAACTCTCCGAGGACTCGTTGGACATCAACATCAAGCGCCTGTCGTTCAAGGAGAAGTCCGGATTGCAGGTTAACCGTCTGTCCATGCACTTCGATGCCGGACGCGACGGAGCACGTCTTTCCGACTTCCGTCTGCAGATGCCTGGGTCGGAGCTGGTTTTGGGCGATATCCACGCCAACTACATCTACCGCGACCGACAGTTCATTGCCCGTTCACTTCGAGTCCGGGGCAGCATACTCCCCTCTACCGTCACACTCTCCGACCTCAGCTACCTGCTGCCGTCACTCAAGACATTCCAGAGCACGCTCTTCTTGGAATCACAGTTCCGAGGAGCTCGAGACTATATGGAAATACAAAGTCTGAAGGTAGGTTCCACGACGGGTGATATCAACATCAACCTCAGCGGTTCACTGAGCCAGTTAGGCAGTGCCCCACCCTTCTGGAAAGCCACCATCCACGATTTAGGACTGTCGGCAAAGACCATCAGCTTCATCTCCGAGAACCTGCAAGGCCAGCGTGTCCAGGTTCCGGAAGAACTGGTACGCATGGGCAACATCCACCTGACGGGCATTGTCAGCGGCATTGGCGACAGCGAGCTACAGGCTCACAACCAGCTGAGCAGCGATGCGGGCAACATGACGCTGCGACTCTCTATGGATAGTCTGCGCCACTTCAAAGGACTCATCAATACCGATGGCTTCAACCTCCGACGGGTACTCAACAACGATGACTTCGGAACACTGGCAGCCACCCTGCAACTTGACGGTCACCTTCCCAAGGACTTGCCACCAACCATTCGGGCTGAGGGTGTCGTTAAGCAGTTCTCCTATCACGACTATGTCTATCAGAACATCCTGGTTAACGGTCAGTACAACCCCTCCGACATCCATGGCAAGCTGAGCATCGACGACAGCAACATCCAAGCCAGCATCGAAGGTAGCTTCCAGCAGAAGCGACGGCAGAAGGATGTGCAGGTGACCGTTAACGTAGAGCACCTGGCACCACAGGCCATCCACCTTTCCGACAAGTGGGGCGATGCGCGTTTCTCAGGCACGCTGCTCGCCAACTTCAAGGCGCAGGACGTCAACGATGCTATTGGTATTGTCGATTTGAAGGAGTTTACCATGCAGTCTGCCAACGACCACTACCGCTTGGAACAGCTGCACATCGAGTCGGGCTACCATAACGACACGCACTACATGAACATGGAGAGCGACTTCGCCACGGCGCGCCTTACCGGTAATTTCGACTACAAGACGCTGGCACAGAGCTTCACCAACTTCATTGCCACCCGCCTGCCTACCATGCCAGGGCTTCCCAAGGCAAACACCAAGGCCAACAACAACTTCGCCATCGAAGCCACCATCACCAAGTCCGACTGGCTACAACACGTGCTGCAGGTACCCTTGGAACTCACCGAGCCGATGACCATCAACGGCAATGTCAACGACCAGACACAACAGATGAACATCGAGTGCAACATTCCGCACTTCTCCTATAAGGACGACCGCTACGAACAGTGTCATGCCAGCATCCTGTCACCCTTGGGCACGTTGTCCTACGACCTCAGCATTGTCAAGCTCATAGACGACGGCGACCCTATGAACATCCAGGTGTCGGGCAACGCCTTCAACAACCAGCTGACCTCTTCCCTGCAGTGGGACAACTATGCCGAGCAGCGCATGAGCGGTAAGATTACCGCCCGCGGACGCTTCGACACCACACTCGACGGGCACCAGATAGCCTTTATCGACCTTGCCCCCTCGACCATCACCATCATGAACGCACAGTGGGACATCAACCCCTCGGCCATCACCTACTACGACAAGCACTTGGAGATTGACAAGTTCTCCATGCAGCACGAGGAGCAATTCCTGACACTCGACGGTGTGGCATCGGACAACAGCCAGGATTCTATACTCGTTCGCATGCGTGACTTGGATATTGAATACATCCTCGACCTCGTCGATTTCGATGCCGTGTCCTTCAGCGGCAAGGCCACAGGCGGCGGCAGCCTGCGCAACCTCTTCGGCAACTTCGAGGCCGACGGGCGACTGACAGTCAACCACTTCGAGTTCGAACACGGTCGCATGGGAACCCTCGACGCACAGGTTACGTGGAACAAAGAGCAGGAACAGATAGACATCCTCGCTACTGCCGACGACGGTCCTGACGCACAGACTTACATCGAAGGCTATGTGTCACCCAAACGCAACTTCATCGACCTGAACATCGAAGCCGACGGCACCCACCTCGACTTCGCCCGCTCCTTTATGGATAGCTTCATCAGTCGTATGGACGGTCACGCCAACGGCTCCCTGCGACTCATGGGGCAGCTCGACGCCCTCAACCTCACCGGACAACTCGCCATCAACGGCCTGGCACACGTCAGCGTGCTGGGCTGCGACTACGAGCTGCGTGGCGACACGATCACGCTCGTTCCCAACGAGATTACCCTCACTCATTTCCCCATCTACGACATCAACGGCACGGAAGCCATGCTCTCCGGCGCCATTCACCATAACGAACTCACCGACCTCACCTTCGACCTTAACGTCACGGCAGAGAACCTGCTTGCCTACCACTTCAGCAACTTTGGCAGTGAGGCGTTCTACGGCACTGTCTATGCCTCTGGCGATGTCAGCATCCGTGGTCGCGACGAGGGAGTTACCATCGAGGCCGACATCACTCCGCAGCGAGGCTCCAAGTTTGTGTATAATGCCGCCTCGCCCGAAGCCATCTCCAACCAGGAGTTCATACAGTGGGGTCCGGCACACGCCACAGCCGCCAAGACCGCCCAGCCTGCTACCGAGTGGCGCTCCGACCTGCGCATGCTGATGAAAATCAACGTCAACCCGCAGGCAGAACTACAGCTGCTCATGGATGCCGCCACGAAAGACTATATCACGCTGCGAGGCTCCGGCATGCTGCAAGTCAGCTACTACAACAAGGGTAGCTTCGACATGTTCGGTACCTACCGCGTGACCGAAGGCACCTACGGACTCACCATCCAGAACGTCATCCGCAAGAACTTCACCTTCACCGAGGGCGGCACCATCATCTTCAGCGGCGACCCCTACGATGCTAACCTGCACCTGCAAGCCACCCACATCGTCAATGGTGTCAGCCTCTCCGACCTTAACGTCGGGCAGTCTTTCTCTAATATGGTGCGCGTCAAATGCCTGATGAATATCAGCGGACAACCCAGCCAGCCCATCCTCGACTTCGACCTCGAGATGCCCAATGTCAATGCCGACGAGCAGCAGATGGTGCGCTCCATCATCAATAGCGAGGAGGAGATGAACCAGCAAGTGCTCTACCTGCTCGCCGTAGGACGTTTCTACCCGCAGGGTGCCAACAATGCCGAAAGCTCCGGTGAGTCGCGCAGCAAGACGAGCCTTGCCATGCAGAGCCTGTTGTCAGGAACCCTCAGCGGACAAATCAACGGCATCCTCAGCAAGTTCGTCAAGAGCAACCACTGGAACTTCGGTGCCAACATCTCTACCGGTGATGAGGGTTGGAACAATGCCGAATACGAAGGCATCGTCAACGGTCGCCTGCTCAACAACCGCCTGCTCTTCAACGGACAGTTCGGCTATCGCGACAACGTAAAGACCGCCACTCCATCGTTCATCGGTGACTTCGACTTGCGCTACCTGCTGCTGCCCAACGGCAACCTCGCACTGAAAGTCTATAACCAGAGCAACGACCGCTATTTCACCCGCTCGTCGCTGAACACCCAGGGCTTGGGCATCATCATCAAGAAAGACTTCAACGGACTCTCCGACTTCTTCGGCATCAAGAAGAAAAAGAAGAAAGCTCCCTAAACTGAAATGAACCACGAAAGCTATTTCTAACTTCCGGGGTTCACCTTGTTTATAATTTCCTTTAATTTACACTCTCACTGTGTACTTTAGTTCATAGCGAAGAAGTAGCCGTTTCCTGCAGCCATGCGAGCGTCAGACACGCCAACCTCGTTGAGGGTGAAGTTGCGAGTCTCACCGTTGATGGTAGCCTGGATGGTGTTGTCACCGTTGTAACGGAACAGTTCCTTCGATACGCCATTCTGCTCAACAGACCAAGAGTCGTTCTCATCGTTGTGGATGAAGTAAGTCACCTCACCATTAGGAGCCTTCACCTCGTAGCCGTTCTTGAGAGTGGTAACAGCATAGTACTGACCGTCCTTGCCCATGACCTGCTTGGTCTTACCAATGTTTGCCTGTACGGGGTTGCTACCCGACCAGAACTCTACGGTATTCAGAACCAGCACATCAACCAGCGTGCAAACCGAACCTACGATGGGTACGAGGATAAAGCCAACGATGGCATTGATAAACTTACTACCCGTCATGTGGGTTTGCCAATTGATGTACTTGTTCCAGAGGGCATACTTACCAATAAAACATGAACTGAACAGAAGCGATGCTGACAGCATGCATGCAGCGACTTTTAAACTAATCTTTTTCATTGTGTTGATTTTAAAGGGTTTATAAATAAAAGATAGATTCGGGTCCTTGGTTGAATAGCAGGTCGAGGATGGAGAGGTTGGGCTGAAAGCCGTGCTTCTGCTGAAACACCTGCCAATAGGGTTTGCTCTCGAAGTCTGCATCGGGCAGCGGGTGTTTGGCGCTGATGACTGAGCGGAGGTCAAGGGGTGTTGGGTGATGGGTGTTGGGTGATGGGTGATGGGTGTTGGGTGGAAGGAACGCTTGGGTGTATTCCACGTGGGGATGCATGTCGATGAGTTCGCACATTCTCTGGCGGATAGCCTCGTTGAAATCGATGAGAAAGTCGTATTTCTGCTCGAAGAACGGACGGATATCGTCTGCATAGTATTCGAAGAAGGGACTCTCGCTATAGGCCGACTGCAGGGCATTCCAATGGATGCGCCGCCACTGGTTGTGGTCGCTGATGTGGAGGTCTTTGACTAGAGGTGTTGGGTGATGGGTGTTAGGTGATGGGTGATGGGTGAGAGGTGAGGGGTGCTCCACGGGAACAGTGAGGGCTTGCAGTCCGTTGGCTGTGGCGATGACGCAGCGGTTACGGAAGGTCTGCTTCTGGTAGGAGTCGTACTGCTCTATGAGGACGTGGTCATAGCGATACAACTTCTGATACCACTGTATGGGTCCGAAGTAAGTCGTTTGCAGCAGCACGGTATTCATGGCACCAGGCGGATGTTATGGCGGTTGTAGAGCACGGTGACAACGCTTCCGATGATTTGCTTCTCAGAGATGAAACCCAGGTGCCGCGAGTCGATGGGGTTCTGCTGGTTGATGCTCTCCAGCCAGTAGTAGTTATGGTCGGCACAGGTCTTCAGTCCCGGAATGAGCAGCGTACCCTTGTTCGTGCGGACGGTGTCACCGGGAACGGCTTTGCAGCGTGCCAGCAGGATGCCTGTCCGGAAACCGAATGGCAGGGTGGCAGTGTCGCCGGAAACGGTGAAGGCCACGATATCGCCGCGTTGCACGTCTTGTCGCCACAGCCGACTATATGGCAACAGACGGTTGCCTTCGATGCGCAAGCCATAGCTGCAGCGGTTTACCAGTATCTGGTCGCCATCCTGATAGAGCGGTGCCAGTCCGTTGCCAGTAATGCTATGAACAGAAAAGGCCAAAGTACGGACAGCTAACATCAGCGCCATTGCCAATGCCATGCATATCACGAACTTCAACCCATTTCTCATATCTCTAAACTCTCAACTCTTAAACCCTTAAACTCTTAAACTCTTAAACTCTTAAACTGACTCTAAACTCTCAACTTTAAACTTTAAACTTTCAACTTTACTTAATATCATCCACAAAGCGGAACAGTCGGTTCCATCGGATGCCGGAGAATCCGTGGCGGTCGGGATCGGAGCTCCACCAGATGAAGATAGGCTTACCGACGATGTGGTCTTCAGGTACGAAGCCCCAGTAGCGGCTGTCCAACGAGTTGTGGCGGTTGTCGCCCTGCATCCAGTAGTAGTCCATCTTGAAGGTATAGCTCGTCGCCTCCTTGTCGTTGATGAATATCTTGCCGTCCTTCACCTCCAGCTTATTGCCTTCGTAGGTACGGATGGGACGCTCATAGACAGGCAGGTTCTTCAGGGTCAGGTCGATGCTCTTGCCCTTGGCGGGAATCCAGATGGGACCGTAGTTGTCGCGTGTCCAGTGCAGGTTGCCGTTCAGGGGATAGGTGTCCAGGTCGCTGCAGGTGGTGTTCAGTTCTACGCTTTCCACGTAGTCCGTCATCTTGCTCAACGCCTTGGCGGCACGGTTGGTCAGCGGCATATAGCCGTTGGTGTTGAGACTTGCCAAGTCTTCCATCGTGATGCCCAAATCAGCCATAATATCATCGTTCAGTCGCTGTTTCAGTTTCACGATGTAAGTATATTGCACGTTGTCGGGTTCCTTGTTGGCCTTGCCGTCGATGTAGATGATGCGGTCCTTGATTTGCAGCGTCTGTCCGGGCAGTCCCACGCAGCGCTTGACGTAGTTCTCGCGGCGGTCGGCAGGACGCGTATCTATCATGCCGTACTCCTGCGGGTTGCTCTCGATGGTCTTTCGTCCAGCCTGGTAGAGCGTGTTGAAGTAGAGCGCCAGCTGCTCTGCGTTCAGCGAGTCGGGGTCGGGACGCTGCGGATACATCTGATAGCCCATCTGGTAACACATCTGGTAGAAGTCGTATGCCTGATAGCGGGGATCTGAGCAGATGGTGTCACCGGCGGGATAGTTGAAGACCACGATGTCGTTGAGCTGAATCTTACCCAGTCCCTTGACGCGGCGGTAGTCCCAGTGCGGCCACTCGATATACGACTTGCTGTTAAAGACAGGCAGCGTGTGCTGAGTCAGCGGCATGGTCAGCGGTGTCTCGGGGATGCGCGGTCCGTAGCTCATCTTCGACACGAAGAGGTAGTCGCCTGTCAGCAGTGACTTCTCCAGCGATGACGATGGAATGACGTAGTTCTGGAAGAAGAACAGGTTGATGAAATAAACGGCGACGAGGGCAAACACCAAGGCATCGACCCACGACATGACCCATTTCACCGGACCTTCGGAATCCTTCCACCACTGCCACTTGATTTTCTTGGTGATATAGACGTCGTAGATGAAGGGAATGACCAGCAGTCCCCACCACGACTTCACCCAATAGAGGAAGACGAGGTAGCAGACGAGTACGGCGACGAACTTCGCCCACTGTACTTTCATATTCAGTTTTTTCTTTTCTCTCTTTTCCATTTGTTGATAAGGCTAATAGGACTTATAGGGCTTATAGGGCTTATAGGGCTTATAGGGCTTATAGGGCTTATAGGACTTATAAGTCCTATAAGTTTTTAGAACTTAAACATATCGCTGATGGTCAGCAGTCCCTGATGATCCTTGGTGTATTCGGCAGCGAGCACGGCACCCAGTGCGAAGCCTTGACGCGAGTGAGCGTCGTGAGTGATGGTGATGATGTCGGCTTCCGAGTCGTAGCGCACGGTATGGATGCCAGCCACCTCACCGCGTCGGATGTGGTCGATGCGCAGCAGCTTGGGGTCGGTAGTGTCCTCTGCCCATGCCTCCTTGCGGTCGATGTTCTCCAGAATGCCTTCTGCCAGCGTGATGGCAGTACCGCTGGGATGATCCAGCTTGTGGACGTGGTGCGTCTCTTCCATCTCTACGTCATACTGCGGGAACTGGTTCATAATCTTTGCCAGATACTTGTTGACAGCGGAGAAGATGGCCACGCCTATCGAGAAGTTCGAGGCCCAGAAGAGGGTCTTACCCTCAGCACAAGCCTTTTTCACGTCATCGCCGTGCTCCTTCATCCAACCGGTAGAGCCAGACACCACTTTCACTCCTGCCGCCCAAGCCTTCAGGTAGTTGCCGTAGGCAGCCTGCGGAGCGGTAAACTCTATGGCGACATCAGCACTGCGGAAGGCTTCGCTGTCGAAGTCCTGCTGGTTGTCGATGTCGATAATACTTACAATTTCATGACCGCGGCTGAGGGCTATCTGCTCTATCATCTTGCCCATCTTGCCGTAGCCTATTAATGCTATTTTCATATTATTATAATGTATAAAACGCTGCAAAGGTACAAAATAAAGTGAAAAGTGGAAAGTGAAACGTGAAAAATTTGCATTTTCAAACACTTATTCGTACTTTTGTACCATGATAATCAACGAAGCGACACGGGAATATGTGCATCAGCACCAGGACGATGATGTCAAAAAGCTGGCGTTGCAGGGCACGAAGAACAGCAGCGTTGACCTGCCGATGGCACTGCAGCAGATTGCCGGACGGCAGACGGCACGGCGGAAGTTGCCTGCGTGGGCTGAAGTGGAAGACGTGCTCTATCCGCCCCACCTCAACATGGAGCAATGCTCGTCGGAGCAGACGGCACGCTACAAGCAGCAGTTGGTCGAGCACCTGCAGACCGACAAGCGTACCTTTATCGACCTCACAGGCGGCTTCGGTGTCGATTTCTACTGGATGTCGCAGGGCTTCAGCCGTCGCGTCTATGTGGAGCAGCATGCCGAGCTCTGTGCTGTCGCCGAGCATAACTTCGCCCTTTTGTCACTTCCCTGTTCCGTGCATAACAGCGATTCCGCCACCTTCCTTTCTACGATAGAAGGTAACGCCGACATTATTTATCTCGACCCCGCTCGGCGCAACGAGCACGGCGGTCGCACTTACGGCATTGCCGACTGCACCCCCAATGTGCTGGAGCTGTTGCCGCTATTGCTGGAAAAAGCCCGTTTCATCGTACTCAAGCTCTCCCCCATGCTCGATTGGCGCAAAGCCGTCAGCGACCTGCAAGAAGCAGCGGCAGACTGTCGGCAGTCGCACGCTATCGTCAGCGAAGTCCACATCGTCAGCGTGGGCAACGAGTGCAAGGAACTCCTGCTCGTGCTGAGCCGTCAAGGGCAGACAGAGCACCCGAAGGTGGTTTGCGTCAACGACCGGCAGGTCTTTCAAGTCGGGGCGACGCCCCTTGCCAGTACTACCACCCTTTGCCACGACGCGAGTCTTCTTTCTGCGCAAAGCTTTCTCTACGAACCGAACAGCAGCATCATGAAGGCTGGCTGCTTCGCCGAAGTCGAGCGGCAGTTTCCCGTCCGGCAACTTTCGGTCAACAGCCACCTCTTTGTCAGTTCCGTTGAAATCGACGATTTTCCGGGACGCAGGTTTCAAATTTCCGCCATTTCATCGATGAACAAGCAAGAGCTAAGAGAAGTGCTGTCAGACGTGGAACGAGCCAATATTACGGTGCGCAACTTCCCGCTGACACCCGAGCAACTGCGCAAAAAACTCAAGTTAAAGGACGGTGGCGACGTCTATATCTTTGCCACGACACTGCCTGGCGGAGAGCATAAACTGCTGCTTTGCCGTAAAATTTAGTTAAAGATTTTGGCGTTTTGTGCTTTTTTTCTTACCTTTGCACATTATCTAAAAAGAAAGAAGCATGTCGTCAGTAGAGATTCGGAAAGTCACCAACCGGAAAGAGCTCGATGCTTTTATCCAGTTTCACTATGACCTGTACAGGGGCAACGAGTACGATGCCCCGAACTTGTACACGGACGAGTTGCACACCCTCAGCCGAGATCGCAATGCCGCCTTTGAGTTCTGCGAGGCGGAGTATTTTCTCGCCTATCGTGACGGGCAGGTGGTAGGTCGCATCGCCGCCATCATCAACCACCGTGCCAACGAGGCGTGGAACCGCAAGAGTGTGCGCTTCGGCTGGATCGATTTCATCGATGACATGGAGGTTTCCCGTGCTTTATTGGACGCTGCCGCCCAGTGGGGTCGCGAGAAGGGCATGACCGAACTGGTGGGGCCGTTAGGTTTCACCGATATGGACCCCGAGGGCATGCTCATCGAAGGCTTCGACCAGTTAGGCACCATGGCCACCATCTACAACTACCCCTACTACCCGCAGCACATCGAGCAGCTGGGGGGCTGGGAGAAGGACAACGACTACGTGGAATACAAGCTCATCGTCCCGAAGGAGGGCATGCCCGAGAAATACCTGAAGGTGGCTGACATGGTGCGCCGCCGCTACAATCTGCACACCCTTCACCCCAAGCGCCGCCAGGTGTTCGGCAAGGAGCAGTACGGTCGCAAGGTGCTCGACGTCGTCAATAAGTCGTTCGGCCATCTCTACGGCTACTCGCAGATGACGGAGCGCCAGATAGACGAATACCTGCGCATGTACTTCCCCATGCTCGACATGGACATGCTCTGTCTCATCGAAGACTGGAACACACCCAACCACGACGTCATCGGCGTCGGCATCAGCATCACTTCCATGACCCGTGCCCTGCAGAAGTGTAAGAACGGCCGCCTATGGCCCTTCGGCTGGTGGCACTGTCTGAAGGCTTTGAAGTTCCACAAGGCGGAGTGTCTCGACCTGATGCTCATCGGCATCCTGCCCGAGTACCAGCAGAAGGGTGTCAACGCCCTGATGTTCTCCGACCTCATCCCTATCTACCAGAAGTTCGGCTTCAAGTGGGGCGAGACCAACGTGGAGATGGAGACCAACGAGAAGGTGCAAAGCCAGTGGCAGTATCTGGAGCATGTTCAACACAAGCGCCGCCGTTGCTATCGCAAGGTGTTGGGTGTTGGGTGATGGGTGTTGGATGTTAGGTGATGGGTGATGGGTGTTGGGTGTTAGGTGTTGGATGTTAGGTGTTGGGTGTTAGGTGATGGGTGTTGGGTGTTGGGTGATGGGTGTTGGGTGATGGATAAAAGAAAAGTTGAAAATTATGGAATTATTTTATTATAGAAGATTAGATGTTTATCAAAATGCCAAGAAGTTGGCTATAGATATAAAGGAAATTCTTGAAAGTTTTCCTGCTGGGGAGCGGTATGCCCTCACGGACCAGCTGAGAAGAGCTTCTACTTCTATTATGTTCAATATAGCCGAAGGATTTGGCAGATATACAAATAAAGACAGAATAAGATTTATAGATATTGCTAATGGCTCTGTGATGGAAGTTTCAAGCGAATTGGAATTAGCAGAATCTTTTGGTTATATTACATCAGAGGACCTAAAAAAGTTTGATGATATGATATTAGTCATTGTTCGTCAACTGGCTAAGCTCCGCTCAACATTACAATCTACAGAATTATGAATATGGAAGAACAAATAACTAACACCCAACACCCAACACCCAACACCCTCGTCTATGACGACGACAACATCAAAACCCTGACAGGTACAGAGCATATCCGTCTGCGCCCAGGAATGTACATCGGACGATTAGGCGACGGTTCGCTGCCCGAAGACGGCATCTACGTGTTGCTGAAGGAAGTCATCGACAACTCCATCGACGAGTTCAAGATGAATGCGGGCAACCGCATCGAGATCACCATCGAGGACAACCTGCGCGTCACCGTCCGCGACTATGGCCGCGGCATTCCGCAGGGCAAGCTCATCGAGGCCGTCAGCGTCCTCAATACCGGCGGTAAGTACGACTCGAAGGCCTTCAAGAAGTCCATCGGTCTGAACGGCGTAGGCGTCAAGGCCGTCAATGCGCTGAGCACCCATTTCGAGGTACAGTCGTTCCGCGACGGCAAGGTGCGCAAGGCCACCTTCGAACGCGGCAAGCTCGTCAGCGACGTCACGGAAGACACGCAGGACGAGAACGGCACCTACATCTACTTCGAGCCCGACAGCGATGACAAGCTCTTCAAGGGCTACCGCTTCCACGACGACATCGTGGAGAACATGCTGCGCAACTACACCTACCTGAACATCGGGCTTGCCATCATGTATAACGGTCGCCGCATCCTCAGCCGCCACGGTTTGCAGGACCTGCTGAAGGACCGCATGACCAACGACGCCCTCTACCCCATCATCCACCTGCAGGGCGACGACATCGAGGTAGCCTTTACCCATGCCAACCAGTATGGTGAGGAGTACTACAGCTTCGTCAACGGCCAGCATACCACCCAGGGCGGCACGCACCAGAGTGCCTTCAAGGAGCATATTGCCAAGACCATCAAGGAGTTCTACGGCAAGTACGAGCCGGGAGATATCCGCACGGGCATCGTCGCCGCCATTGCCATCAACGTCGAGGAACCGGTCTTCGAGAGTCAGACGAAGATCAAGCTCGGCTCCACGCAGATGGCTCCCGACGGCGAGAGCATCAACAAATACGTCGGCGACTTCATCAAGCAGCAGGTCGATAACTACCTGCACATCCATCAGGATATTGCCGAAGTCATCGAGAACAAGATCCGTGAGAGCGAGAAGGAGCGCAAGGCCATGGCGGGAGTTACCAAGAAAGCCCGCGAGATGGCGAAGAAGGCCAACCTGCACAACCGCAAGTTGCGCGACTGCCGCATCCACTACTCCGACGTCAAGAACGAGCGCAAGGAGGAGTCGTGCATCTTCATCACCGAGGGCGACTCTGCCAGCGGCAGCATCACCAAGAGCCGCGACGTCAACACGCAGGCAGTGTTTTCGTTGCGTGGCAAGCCCCTCAACAGCTTCGGACTCACCAAGAAGGTGGTCTATGAGAACGAAGAGTTCAACCTGCTGCAGGCAGCCCTCGACATCGAGGAAGGCCTCGACACCCTAAGATATAATAAGGTGATAGTAGCCACCGATGCCGACGTCGATGGCATGCACATCCGACTGCTCATCATCACCTTCTTCCTGCAGTTCTTCCCCGAGCTCATCAAGAAAGGTCACGTCTATGTGCTGCAGACGCCCCTGTTCCGAGTGCGTAACAAGCGCACCAAGATTCGCAACAAGGAGGTCTTAACCAACACCCAAGACCCAACACCCAACACCCAACACCCATCACCCAACACCCAAGACCCATCACCCAACACCCAACACCCATCACCCAAAAAGAGCGACTTCGTCACCCGCTACTGCTATAGCGAGGAAGAGCGCCTGCAGGCCATTCAGGAACTGGGTCCCGATCCGGAGATTACACGCTTCAAGGGTCTCGGCGAGATCTCGCCCGACGAGTTTGCCGGTTTCATCGGTCCCGACATCCGCCTGGAGCAAGTCACCCTGCAGAAGAATGACCAAGTACAGAAGCTCCTGGAATACTATATGGGTAAGAACACCATGGAGCGCCAGAACTTTATCATCGACAACCTCGTCATCGAGGAAGACAGACCAGAGGAGGAAGAGTATTGACCCTCTCCCAACCTCTCCCTGTAGGGCGAGGAGTGATTACTCTAAGAGTGAAATAATGACTATTGAAAGATTCATGGAATGAAAAATAAATATCTTTTTTTGATAGCGCTTTTGCTAATGACTCCCTCCTTTATAGGGAAGAATGGGGCGCGTCTTTCTGCCCAGATGCGCATCAACCTGGGTGGCGACTCGCCGCTGCGCAAGTTACAGATGGCAGAGTTGGCCATCACCAATCTCTATGTCGATAGCGTCGATGAGCAGAAGCTCGTCGAGGACGGCATCCGTGGCATGCTCGAAAAGCTCGACCCGCACTCCTCCTACTCCACCCCCAAGGAGGTGAAGCAGATGAACGAACCCCTGCAGGGCTCCTTCGAAGGTATCGGCGTACAGTTCAACATGGCTGAAGACACGCTGCTCGTCATTCAGCCCGTCAGCAACGGACCCTCCGAGCGTGCCGGCATCGTGGCTGGCGACCGCATCGTCTATGTCAACGACACCACCATTGCCGGTGTCAAGATGTCGCGCGAGGAGATCATGCGCCGCCTGCGCGGTCCCAAGGGCAGCAAGGTACGACTGGGCATTGTGCGTCGCGCCATCAGCGACACGCTGCGCTTCACCATCGTCCGCGACAAGATTCCCGTCCATAGCATCGATGCGACCTATATGATTCGTCCGCAGGTGGGCTATATCCGCATCGGCAACTTCGGAGCCACCACGCACGACGAGTTTGTGGAAAGCATGAAGAAACTCCTTGCACAGGGCATGCAGACCCTCATTCTGGACCTCCAGGAGAATGGCGGCGGCTACATGCATGCTGCCGTGGAGATAGCCAACGAGTTCCTGCAGGAAGACGACCTCATCGTCTATACCAAAGGGCGCTCCACCAACAGCGTGGAGTACAGGGCACGTGGCGGTGGCTTGTTTACTGAGGGAAAGGTCATCATCCTCGTCGATAGCTATACCGCCTCGGCGGCAGAGATCGTCTCCGGCGCCGTGCAAGACCACGACCGAGGCATCATCGTCGGACGGCGCACCTTCGGCAAGGGACTCGTACAGCGTCCCATCGACCTCCCCGACGGCTCCATGATTCGCCTCACCATTGCACACTACTACACCCCGTCGGGCCGCTGCATCCAGAAGCCCTACGAGAAGGGCAACAACAAAGACTATGCCGACGACATGCTGCACCGCCTGAAGAGTGGCGAGCTGATGAGTGCCGACAGCGTCCACTTTGCCGACTCACTGAAGTGCTACACGCTGAAGGAGCACCGCGTGGTCTATGGCGGCGGAGGCATCATGCCCGACGAGTTCGTGCCCCTCGACACGCTGAAATATACGCCATTCCACCGCAAGCTGGCTGCCAAGAGCATCCTCATCACGCAGAACCTGCGCTATGTCGATGGCCACCGCAAGCAGCTCAAGCGCGACTATCCCACCTTCGACGACTTCCGCCAGCGTTTCCAGATTCCGCAGACCGTCATCGACGCCATCATCCAGGAAGGCGAGAAGCAGAACGTCAAGCCCAAGGACGACGAAGAGCTGCAGCGCACCCTGCCGCTGCTGCGCCACCAGCTGAAGGCCCTCGTAGCCCGCGACCTGTGGCACATGGACGAGTACTACGCCATCATGAACGAGCAGAGCGACGTCGTGCAGCACGCCCTGAAGATGATTGGTTCTGAATAAGAAAAACTACTGTTACTAACGACACATGAAAAAACTACTAACGAAAAACACCCTGCTGCTTGCCTGTGCCCTCTGCTGCTGCTTAGGGTGCAGCCAGCGGCAGCCGCGCCACATCATTGGCGTCTCCCAATGTTCGGAGGACGTGTGGCGCGAAAAACAGAATGCCGAGCTGCGCTTGAGCAGCTACTTCCAGAACGGTGTGCAGCTGAAGTTTGCCGCCGCCTACGATAGCGACGAGCGACAGATTGAGCAGATTGACTCCTTGGTCAATAGCGGCATCGACCTGCTTATCGTGGCTCCCAACCAGGTGCAGACCATCACCCCCGCCATCGACCGTGCCTACGACAAGGGCATCCCCGTTATCGTCTTCGAGCGCAAGAACAACTCACGGAAATACACCGCCTTCATGAGTGCCGACAACTACGAGATGGGGCGCCAGATGGGCGAATACATCGTGACACGTCTCAAGGGCGAAGGTCGTGTGCTGGAACTCACAGGACTGAAAGGGTCGTCGCCTGCCATCGAGCGGCACAAAGGCTTCCTAGAGGCTGTCCAGGATGCACCGGGCATCCACGTTGTCGCCTCACTGCAGGGCGACTGGACAGAAGAGACCGCCTACAACACCACCCGCCAGTGGCTTGCCAACCATCCTGACACACACATCGACCTGGTCTTCGGTGCCAACGACCGCACCGCCATGGGCGCACGCCGAGCCTTCGAGGAAGTTTTTCGAAACACCTATACCCGCTTCTCGCAGAAGGGCGACGGTCTTCCCCTCTATTGCGGCATCGACGGACTCCCCGGCAAGGCTGGCGGTATTCGTCTGGTGCGCGACTCCATCCTCGACGCGTCCTACATCTATCCCACCTACGGCGACCGCCTGTTGCAGCTTGCCGTCGATATCCTTGACGGCAAAGACTTCCAGAAAGAGATACTTATGCAGTCTGCCATCGTCACCCGCGACAATGCCAACGTGCTGCTCATGCAGGCCGACGAAATCATGCAGCAGGAGGCACGTCTCGACCAGCTGCACGCCAAGGCCGACAGCTACCTGCAAGAACTCGGCACCCAGCGCACCATCACGTGGCTGGCCTGCGGCATCACCGTGCTGCTCGTCATCGTTGGCGTGCTCTTCTACCTTTATTATATAGGTAAGATCAAGATGCGCCGCGAGCGTGTTGTCAGCACCCTGTGGAACCTCACTCCCGAGACAGAAGCGCCAGCAGCTCCCATCACCACTCCCGAAGCAGAGGAAGCAGCAGCTCCCGCCACGACTGCCGACACTCCCAAAGCCGAGACCACCGATGGCGAGACAGAAAGCGCAGCCTCTGCCGCCACCTCCATTTTCATTGCCCGTTTCAAGGAGGTTGTCGAGAGTCGTATGGAGAATAGCGAACTCAGCGTCGAAGACCTTGCCGCCGACATGAACCTCAGCCGTGTGCAGCTATACCGCAAGGTGAAGTCCATCACCGGCTCCACGCCCGTCGAACTGCTGCGTACCGCCCGTCTGAACCGTGCCTACCGCCTGCTGCTCACCACCGACCGCAGCGTCAGCGAGATAGCCTATCAGGTAGGCTTCACCGCCCCCAGCTACTTCACCAAGTGCTTCAAGGAAGAGTACGGCATGCTGCCCGGCGAGGTGCGCAACCAATAGTCGAGAAACTACGGAACCTGAACATAGAAGGAGAAGATGGCAGCAGGGTAATCGCCCGATGCGGGGAAAGTCTCTCCACACCACAAGCCATCTTTATAGCTCAGATAGCGGTCATCGTAACTATCGCTGGTGACCAAGTGCCCTGCAGCATCCCACGTGAAGAAGCGACGGTTAAAATAACTGTCGTTGTTAACAGCCATACATTTCTGACTTCCCGACCCACTGGTGGTCAGACAATTGAGCCAGCGTGTGTTAACGCCTGCGGGATAGAGCGTGAACTTTCCGTCGGTTGTCGAGAGATTCCACTTGAAGCCATCAGCCACATCCGTAACCGTTGACCCCGAAACCGTTGCCGTAGTGGCAGCGCTGGGAGACGACGAGTTACCTGTATCTGCGTTAGCTATCAGGCGATAGCTGCCCCCCACCTTACCTACAACGATGACTGGCACATCAGGTCCAATTGTTGCAGGGGCTTTCTCGAACCATGTGCCGCTGGCAGGAGTGCGCAGCACCAGGTTTCTGGCGATAACCACATTGTCCTTGCGACTGACGGTGAGCGTGTTGCTGTTGGTGTATGTCGAGACGTACCCGTTGCTGTGCGTCAGCTTCAGCATCAGGCCCGTATAGGTACCGGGGAATACGGCGGCATAGTAAGTCGCGCCCTTGGTGAATGGTCCCGTGAGTTTGACACCCGTATAGGCAAAGGTCTTAAAAGCGCTGACCGTTGGGTTGCCGCTGTTCCAGGTGACGTCAGCCTCACCCGTCATCTTCTCATTGGCATAGATGTGTACACTCTGCACATCATCAGCATTGATGGTGAAAGCCAGGAAACCGCAGACGTTCTTAAATTCAAGTGTAGAGCTGCCGCCCTTGGCAATTGCCACCGCACTGCCCTCTGCAAAACTGCCTGCTACGGCAGTCTGCTCGGTGGGCACGGTGACGGTGATGACATCGCCTGCCAGCCCTGTAGCTGCGGCAGCGGGATAAACGGCATATTGCACAACAGCGTCAGCCGCAAGGTCGGAAAAGGTGAAGCGGGCACTCTTGGCAGAAAGTATCTCTGCTGCCGTGGAGGTGTGTGCCACGTTGTTCACAAAGGCTGCAACGTTGTCGCCAGCCGACCAGCGGACCTCCGTGCCGCTGAGTGAAGTTCTTGTTGCCTCACCACCCTCTTGCTGGGCTGTCAGCACCAGCGGACTGTACGCGACCTGCTGACTCTCCTCGTTGCTGCAGGCGGCAGTCAGGAGTGCCAAGGCACCCCACAAAACAAATATCTTCTTCATGACCAGCCTCCTTCCTGATGCTCCCAGTCCCGCTGGTCGTTGATATCCTCCGTCTGTCCATTGGGACTGGTATTGAGCAAAACACGTTGCAACTTCAGCTGAACCGCTCTTATCAACGGCTTATCGTATGTTTTCTTTTTCATTTTTGTTACCAAATCTTAATAGCATTGCCTTTGGGCTTGAACCAATAGATAAACACCTTCTTATAACTGGGATTTTTAAAGAGATTTTCCGATAATTCAATACTCTGGCCTGAATTAAGTTTTACGAAAAAAAAGCGTGTTGTTCCATACCATGTAGTCTTGGTTGTCGATGTAATGAATCTGTTATCCAGATCGGGCCACTTGTGCTGTTTTCCGTAAATGTTGACAAAATACTCATAGTTATTGCCTTGATGTAGAACCTTGCTCACCTTCTGGGTGGTTCCGACACTGGAACAATCATCACGGTCATAACCATGACTCCACATATGATAAGTCTTATCTTCAAAGCGGATCATGAGGCCGGCTTCCTGCGGGGTCCATTCGCGAATCACTACATAGGTTCCCTTGCCGGCCCCCTCGTTCTTCGTAACCTGAATCTCAGCTCCCAGATAATAATACTCTTCCATGTATTCTTCCATTTCCGATGAGTTTTCCGGCCAGGCAGAAAAAGGAATGAACTTCACCTTTGTAATGACGGGGACAATCTCCGTGTCAGCTTCGGCTTCCTTGGAATTTTTGGGGGCGACCGTAATGGTTAGGATGGCAACCTCGCCAGGGTTGTTGCTTTCCATGAGTATGCTCTCACCCTCTTCCTGGTTATTCTCGTCCGTCATTTTCCATGTAATCTTTTTGTTCTCTTCGACGAGTTGTGCTCCTTCCGGCAACCAGCTCTTGAACAGGGCTACAGCCTCTTCGTAGGTGTCAACAGGCACGGAAATCTCCGAGGGGTCTGCCTCGTTCAGGTTTGCGCCCACCGAATACTCCAGGATGTTGCCCTCGGAGTCGGTTTCCACCAGCTGACTCTCCAGGATCTCAAAGTCACTCAACTTTACATCTTCTTCAATATCAGAATCAGACTCAGACTGAGACTGAGGCTGAGGATTCGCATCAGACTCATCCTTACTGCACGAACACAATATAAACGTTGCGCATAACAGCAAATAAAAATACTTTTTCATCATTTGATTATTCATTAATTATTTTACGGCTTTCTTTATCGCGTCATAGTACCGCTGGATGCGGTCAATCATCGCATCACAGTTGAGATATGTCATGTTACTGGGTATCTGCCCCTTGCGTGCCTTCATCTGGTCAATGAGGGCAGGGATGTCCTTGTAGGAGATGACTCTCACCTCCGGCATGAACTGACGGTTCATGATAAAGATGTTCTCGCCTTGCACTATTCTCAGGCTCACTGTCGTTACCCAGTCCACATAGTCGGGGTCGTAGAGAAGGTATTCTTTTTCCCTGTCCGCTTCCTTCTTCTTCAAATTATCCTTATCTTGTACATCTCTTACAACAAAGGGCAGTTTTACTTGCGGGTCGGCAACATACTGCACCTGATCCACTTCATCCACGCCAGGGTTCACCTTGTAGAAGTACATGGAGGGACCGAAGTACTGGCGGGCAAGGTTCACGTTCGTGGCGTCTATCTGCTGACTCAGTCGCGGAGCCATGATACTGGAATATTCCTCCGGGACGTCATACTTGAACAAATCGTCATCCACGGGGCGCTGTACCAAAACAAACTTGTTGTTTTGAGACGTATTGAATGCGGCGTCGGATATAGGACTTGTCTGTTGCTTAACGCCCAGGCCCTCACGGTATCCCTTGGTGTAGCCGACCGATGCTCCCGGATAAACGCCGAATGACTGATTCACCTCCACTGGTGCATTGGCGTCATAGACATTGTTGTTCAGCAGGACATTTCCGATAGAAGTGGGGTCCATGAACGAGACGAGTCGCATGTTGACGGTTTGGGGGTCCTTTACAGTCTTGTAGTAAGTACGGATGACCTGGCCGGAGCCGTCCTTCTCCGTTCCCTTGGAGTAAGTGAGGAAGTTCTTGACATTGCTCCAGAAGGCATCTCCCAACACATAGATGACGGGATGGTTCTCGATGTTCCAAACGCCTTCGCCAAAGTGGGTGCCGGCTTTGAAATACATAGGAGAAATCTTGGGGGAGGCAATGTTGGTGGAGCGCTCTCCACCAATGGTTCCCTGGGTTTCCACCTCGGCAGTCATGTTCAGTTGGGCCTGCAATTCAATCTTACCCAGGTTCTTCTTGTCGTCGTCGCTGATGGAGCCCGGGTTAATCTGTGAAGACATCATTCCTGCCATGTTCAAGGCAGCCATAATACCACCCTGAGCATATGAGCCTGACGGGTTGGTAGCAGTACCCGCAAATAAAGCACTCATACCACCTGAGCCACAGAAGGAACTTGCAATTCCAAAGATATCGGTAAAGGCGAGTCCCGCCTTGTTGGCTTTGGCAGGCAGCAGTCCTTGCAGGTCGATTTTACCATTGATGCTTCCTTCGATGTCTCCGTTCATGATGGAGTTCAAGAACACGTTGTCCTGGGCAAACAGCAACATGCCGGGCGTGATGTAGCCGCCGCGCGAAGCCAACGACTTGGGACGCAGCTGGGACATATCCACGTCGTATGCCCACCAGCCAATGCGTGGAATCACTTTTCCCTGACGGCTCATTTGACTTGTGGTGGCACTGGTTATGTACTGGATGTTAGGATAGCCTACAACCATCTTGTAAGGCATGGAGACATTTACGCTGTAAGGCAGACCGTACTGGAAAACGGGATATTCGGCCAGGTCGTCGGAGAAGTTAAGAGACCACATGTGGTCGTTGGCAGCGCTCGCAGGCATGTGAGCCTCATCCATGTAGTAGAAGATGCGCAACAGTCCGCTGTACTTATTGTACATGCCGAAGTAGTTGTAGTTGGGACGTGACTCAATGCCGGTGAGGTTGAAAAGCAACTCCCACTTGTCTTTGTTGATGACCATACTCTGGGCTTCGTCCTCCGGCAGCCATTCCTGCGGAAGGGCGTCCTGAGCCCACGGCAGGGCAACTTCCGTGGTGGTTACCTGCGTGCGGCCATTGACATCCACGTAGCTGGTAACCAGCGAAATGTTCTTACAGCTGGCCCAGTCGGCTTCGAACTCCGTATTACAGGAAGCGAGCACTCCTCCGTCATTAAAGCCCGTAGGGAGATCACTCCCCTGCTTCACGGTGAGGTGGATGATGTCGCCATTAGAGAGCGTTACGCTACCTTCTATCTGGCGCTCTTCCTGCATGCCGTCCTCTTTCTTCACGTTGAGCTTGAGTACCGGATGCCCGTTCTTGTTCACTCCCTCCTGAGCCTCTACGGAAAGCCAATAAGGAAAGTTGTTGACTGACACGACGGTAACAGGTTCAGAAAGTTCGTTCAAAACCAATAACTCGTAATAATTCTCGTTGATGACAGACAGCGCGTGGGAATAGTTCTTCGTCACTCTCGCGCCTTCTGTTTCTTTGTCCGAACAACTCAACGCCAGCAGGCCTGCGGCAAGAAGTATCAGAATGTGGGAACTCTTTTTCATGATTCTATTGATTCCGAATTAATGATTATTGTTGTTTGAAATATTCTCCTAAGGTGTTGTTATAGACGCTGCCATACCAGTCGTAGTTATACATCCTGGCGTGCGAGGCCGTCGTGTGGCGGGCCAGCTCTATGTAAAGGTCGTAGATGCTGATGTCCGGATTCTTCTCCACCTCCTCGCGGAACACACGGGTAAAGGCGTTCGAGAGATAGATGTTGCCCTCTATGACGTCGGCATGCGATTTCTCGCCTGGAGCCGCTGCCGTGAGCACCATCAGTCCGGGAATACCGCTAAGATACTCGCCTACCGAGCCGCTGTAGCAGGTTTCCATGACCAGCAGCATTTTGCGGAAGTTGTCCTGCGCCCCATGGATGGCAGCGCGGATTTCCCCGGCAGTGATCACGCCACCCGCCCAGTTGAGGCTGCCGTCGTATTTTCCGTGGCCACTCCAGAAGAAGAGCACATTGGTGTTCTTGCTGCCATGAACGACCTGCGGCGTGCGTCCTGTGACATTGCCTTTGAGGATGTTTTCCAGGTCGGCAGGGGTGAGCTGGCTGATTTTGTAGTCGTTGCTGATGTTCAGGTGGAGGTTTTCCCCGTTAGGAGTGACGTGTACCACACCGGGATGTGGATTATCAGGATCGTTGGCGAGGTCGTCCTCGGTGATGAGCACGATGTGGTCATCGTCGTAGCCGGCGTTTTTGAGCATGCGGTAGATGTCGAGGGCATCCGCCTGGTGGCGGTAGTTAATCCATCCCGTAGAGGTGGCCATCACCACAGCATAGCGGTCTTGTAGTGGCTCGTAGTCAAAATCCTTATCGCTGATGGGTTTTTCCCAGCCTCTGCTTCCCGTCTCCATATTCCAGAGCTGATCCATGGAGGCCTTGTCGGCATAGTCACTGCGGGTAAGGTACTCCACAAAATGATAGGCCCCACCGTAGAACCGCCAGTGACCGAACCAAGTACCCAGCTGACTGATGTGCGTCTCGCGGTCAAAGACCCAGCAGCCAGAAGCTCCCGCCATGTTGGTCAACTGGCCGTTACGGATGGCACGGAACCCTGCGGAAAGACCCTCGGGAGTCCATCCCAGCTTGTCTCCATACCCGTCACAGGCATCCATCACGGCAACAATGGCCTCGCGGACGGTTTCCAGTCCTGCGGTCTCCTTGTGAGCCAGCGCCATTCCCAGAAGAGTGAAACAATCGTAGAACTGGGCGTAGCCGTTTTGTATTTCCTTGCCGCTAAGGGCTTTTCGCATGGCGGGGAAACCACTTTCAGGACTGCCGCAGAGGGCTATGCCTTCGTATTCGTGCTTCAGCTGTCTTTCCAGCACATCGTTGCTGGCAATATCGGTGCAGTAAATGCGTGGGAAACTGAAGCCTTCGTCCTGCACGATGCCTTCCTCCGTCAGTATTTCGTCGAGCCAGAGCATTTCTTGGGTGGTCGATGGAACAAAGCAGATGCCGCTGATGAAATGGTCGTTGTCCGATTGAGCGGCAATGGTTTTTACCTGTCCGCGCATACTCTCCTTGTCTTGGAAGGGGCAGAACTGTATCTTGGCAAAGCCGAGTTCCGCAGCCAGGAAAGGCAGATAGGCATTGAAGGAAGTGACGTAGTCGTCGGAGTCGTCCTGACGGGACATCAGCAGCACGCGGCTCACCCACATCTGGCGGGAGATGACGCTCAAGATGGCCTGACATTGGGCAAGGTCGCTTTCTGACATGCAGAAGATGTTTGGAGCCGTACGGTTGCTGCCCGCATAGATACGCTGAACCTCCGCAGAAGTGACGCTGGGCATCAGCACGGGGATGCGGTATGAAAGGCTCTCCTTGGCCACCATGCGGGCGTGACGACTGTATTTAGGTCCGATGATGGCTGCATAGGTGTTGTCGTGCGTGATGCGATACACCTCATCCTTCAGGTTCGCGGCAGACTCGTCAATCCATTCCAGGTTCAGCGCCACACTTTCCGCCAATCCCCCTTGAGCTTTCGCCACGTTCTGGAGAGCCTGCTCGGCCACGGGTTTCATACTGCCCCAGTTATCCTGAGGCATTATCACGGCCACTTTGTAGGAGTTCGTTTTCACGCTCTGACTGGCACTGGGCGCCGTACTCTCTTCCTTGCAACTCCAGAGAAGCAGAAGCGTGAACAGCAATAGCAGTTTAGTACGCATGGGTCACCTCCTTTTCTTTTGCGGTTTCTAAGTATTGCGCTTCCAGCGCTTTGTATTCGTCCTTTGTAAGGAGTTCCTCGTCGTCCTTAATGAGCCCACGCTGACTACCCACTACAAAGAAACGGTCGTTGTATTGAATACGCACATGACCGGTGGACAGGCCAAAGTCCTTATGGGTAGGCCACGACTGGCCAGCGATCCACTGGTTGATATAAGTCTTGATGATTTCTCCCATATCGTAAATGAGAGAATATGGCAGGATGTCAGAGAAGACGCTGCAGTCCTCCCCGATGCCCATAGAAAGCACGAAATAATTGTTGGAGAAGGAGTAGGCTCCCATCCGGGAAGCGCCACACACCGGCACCAGACAAACACCTTCGACATTGAAGTATGCCGTTGGATTCATATACAGCATGTTGAACAACTCGTCGGGCATGTTCGTGCCACGGTAACTGTCCGACAGCACAATGCGGTAACTCTCCTGTCCGCCGGCTTCCCGATAACCATCCTCAATGCCGTCGGCCACCGTGTCCATCATGCGGTCGCCGTCAAAAGCCTTGATGATATGCAACTTCAGATCCTTGCTGATGGCTCCCGCCAGCCAAGCCCCGCCGTAGCGTTTCAGCTGCAGGGTGGAGAGACCGCCTGACATTTCCTTTTCGCTATCTACCAAGAGGATGCGCCCCGCTCCAGGCTGAATCCTTTGAGCCAGAGACTCGTACTGGGGACCGCAGAGGATAAGAGCTTTCTCTGCATTTCCATTCTTGGCCGTGAAATCGTTCACAAGGGCAAGGGCCTCGGCTTGACTCTTGGGTCTTATGAGATGAACCGTCATCTCCGGATGTGCCGCCTGACTTTCCGACACGGACTTGAGAATAGCATCGTCGTAGCCAGCACCAGAGAAACCGGATTCCCACGCAAAGAGAACCGTCAGGTCTTTTCCTATCGGCGTTTCGCTCTGCTGTTCGTCCTTTGAACAGGCTGTAAAAAATGTGGCGAAGGATAGCAGAGCGAGAAAGAGCAGCGTTGTGTGAGAGGCCGTTTTATTAGAATACGCCCCCCCTACTTTCTTATGTCCTACGTACATCATAAGTGTTGGTTAATAGCATTATTTTCTGCAAAGGTACGAAAAAGCGAGCAAAATTCCAAATATATTTGAGAATTTTCGAGCGAGAGTACTTTCGACCGAAGGTCAGAGGTACAGAAATTTAGGGACATGAAGAAAGAATGTCCCTGATTCATGAGTTGTTAATAATGATGTTTACGCATTTTCCTGCTCCCCTATGCGGGTAAAGGTAAGGGGAGCAGGCATCGATGCGTTTTGCGTAATTCTCACATTCACGATTTATCTGGAGTAGCCGAACACGTGAGACAAGTACCAGTCCCCTGTGCTCCCTAACTATCCTGATTATTTATCGAAATCAAAGTTTCTTTTTAACCAAATCTTCATTCTGGAGTACCTCTATATTTATATATACCTTTCAGACGATTCAGCTGCAAATCGTATAGGTTAGTACGATTTGCCGTCTTCGGGCTCAGGTTCGTTTTCTTCTCCGCATTCTCAATGATGCTGCCAAGGTCATTGATATCAAGATTCTTTATCTCGGGCACATAGATACGGCTAAAAGCAAAGGGGGTGTCCACGCCTTTTAACTTGACAGTTAAGCTTACACTGATTTCATAGCCTGGTGTCTTATATACCAGACCATCAGCTACATCTCCATAATAACTATGATATATATTATCAGTTACCACATAAAACGGTTCTATAGTGTAGTTGCCATCTCCGTGCCCCACAACCCATGTGATGGAAAAACCACTCGGGTCATCTTTGTTTAAAACACATCCCATTTGCTCTGCGTCGTGGTCTGTATAATTATAGGCGTATGGAAATGTCATATTGTTGCTTGCCCCAATTTTCTTCAAGAGATGATTAAAAGAAAAATAATGCTCAGGAGTAATGTAAACATTCTTCTCTATATCATTTTTACTATTATCAATTCCCAATGCCTGCGCATAAGTGTCATTAAACATCATACCTTTTCTGACACCGCAGACTGCATCTACCTGCATCCACTCTATGTCGCTTTCGGGGAACACATTGGGATTCAGTTCCACCTCGATGCTGCTCGGGTCGAAGAAATAAAATTGGTTATAAGCCATATAATCAAGATGTTTATCCGGGCTTTTATGAAATTCAGTAAATAGACACATATCGTCACCAAGCTCTTTCAGGATGTAATTCGTCCTATACACCACAGGGGTCTTCTTCAGGTTCCATACGCCTTGTCCGAGGTGGGAGTTCTTGGTGTCGAAGTCCTTGAGGTAGAGCGTAGGCGAAGCGATGCCGACAGTCGGCGCAGAGCCCTTGATGACGCCGTCGGTGTTGATGGTTCCGTTCATCATCATATTGATGGTGCCCTCGAAAGTGCCGTCGAAAGTGCCGGTCGTTTCACCACCACTTGCCTTCGTCTTGCCCGAGGCAAGGCTGGAGCCGTTCTTGGCGAGGTCGATGCCGCCCTTGATGGCACTGGCGACGTTGCCCGAGGCAAGGTTCGTAACGGCATCCTTCACCTTGTTGCCCAGCTTTACGAGGTCGCCGATTCTACCGAAGAGACCTTTCGACGAGCTGGCGATAAGAGGCGTTTTTGTTTGTCCCTCAAAGGAACCCTTCATCTCGCCGTCGATATTCGCCTCCACAGTGCTGTAGAGCGAGGTGTGGTTGGCTTCCCATGAACGCATCTGCAACTTGATATTGTCGTCGTCGCTGATAGTTTCAGGACGGGTGAGCGACAAGTCCACGTCGAATGCCCACCACCCTGCGTTGGGCACTATCAGACCATCGTCGCTCCTATAGTCAACCCACGGTGTCACGTAGTCCATAAAGGTGCCCTGCCCCGTCTGGCCGATAGCGCCCTTGTTGCTCAGCGTGCGGTCATGAGGCACACCGTAAGGAATGGTGGTGTGCGTAGCGAGGTTGTCGGTCATCGACACTTGCCATACATGGTCGTTACCCGTGTCGGTGACCTGCGGCATATAGTAGAAGAAGCGGAGGATGCCCGTGTATTTGTTATAGACGGCGAAGAAATTGTTGTTCACGGTGACACGACTGCCACAGCGGTTGATGACCCACTCCCAACCCATCTCAGGCGTGATGTCGTCGCAGAAGCCATCGGGCAGGTTGGTCAACTTGTCACCTTTGTACCAAGGCAGGTTCACCGTTGTGTAACCTGTGCGTCCCTTTTCGTCCTTCACATCAACACCCACACCGTCGTAGATGTAGATGGCCTCCGTCTGTCGCCAGTTCTCGGCAGTGATGTCCTTGTCGTTGATGTTATAGTTGTCGGCGGAAGCACCGAAGCCCAGCTGTCGCATCCACTCCTGATACATCGCGTTCTCCGCGGTGGTGATGGGCTGAAGGTCAATAATCCTGTCTTCGTATTTCGTCTGCAGACTGATGCCGTTGTAGTTGAACGTCCATTCTATCTGCGAAGTAGGCAGATAGTTGGCTGTCAGATTCACGTTGACGGCATTGCCCGCCACGCTGTAGTTGCAGTTGGCGTAATAGGGATGTTCCTTACCATCTTTACCTACCGGCTGGATGGCGCGGTTCTGCTTATCCACCAGGATGTAGGACCAGAAGCCCTCGCCGTCGGCATCGAACGTGCCGACGAGCACCACCTTGGCGCATTCCACGGCATTCTCGCCCGTGCCAAGCGTAACCTGCTTAGGGCTTTCTGCATACCACTTGCCTACAATCTTGTCGCCGAGAGGGGTCTGGGCGGCGGGATTGTCGTCGTTGTCAGAACAAGCAGTCATCATCATTGCAATCCCCATCATTAGGACTGCAAGAAAAATGTAATTACGTTTTTTGGTCTTCATATTCATTTCTTTATTTAGATTCTTAGCAATAGATGTTGCAAATATACAACATTTTTTTGATATACAAGCTAAATCACCATTTTTTTTCACCTTTTAAAGAATGTCCCTATAAAAACAAAAAAGTGGCGGTCTTCTCAGATGGCCACTTCACAATTTTGTTATTTCCGTTTCGCAGGGGTACAAAGAACGTGGGGTGACTTCTCAGCACTCCACGTCTTTTCATTTTCACTTTTCACTTTTCATTTTTCAATTCTTCAATTCTTCAATTCTTCAATCTTAATTTTTCATCTTTAATTTTTAATCTTTTAAAGCGGTCCTTGGCCCATGCAGCTCGTAGTGGTGATAGCGGTCAGTGCTGCCGAGAGTGCTGCAATGGCGATGCGCACAACGACCTCCCACAAACTCTTTTTTTCTTTCATCTTCTTAATTTACAATTTGACAATTTACAATTTATTGATCTATTGTATTAATTTGAACACAGAGATACAGAGATACAGAGTTTTTTTTAGTTTACGGTTTATAGTTTACAGGTAATCATAATTACTAATTCCTAATTACTAATTTCTAATTTTCTCATTTCTCATTACTCATTTCTCATTTAAAAAGCAAAGCCCCCGAAGGGGCTATGCTTAAGGCTGAGGCTGGTAAGCCGCGATGGGGTACTTGGGTGCCTTGTTGCCCTTCTCGAGGACGTAGGTACCGTTGCCCAGCGACACGTGCTTGCCGTACGCCTTGGAGGTGAGGTTGTCCAGGTCGGAGCTGTCGGGACGGAAGCGGAAGCGAACGCCCTTGATGTTCTCTGCGACGTTGAACTTTGCAGGAGACTCTGCACCGCCCTTCTGGTTGGCGATGTAAGCGGAGAATACACCGAGACCGGCAATCTTGACGCTGTAGCCCTGTGCAACGATCTGCGGGATGGCCCTTGCAATCTGGATGATGATTTTCTCGAGTTGTGAGCGGTCGAGCTCAACACCGAGGCTGATGAGATACTCTGCCAAGCCACGAGTGGTCAGAAGACCCATGCGGTCGACGTATGCGAACCAGCGGGTGTGGGTTGGACTTTGGTCGTTTTTGTCCTGTCGGAGATAGTAGGACATGATCATTTTGTCTGCCATAGTTGTAAAATTTTTTCTTTCTTGTTAAACATTTATTGAACTTCATCGATGAGTTTTTTCTGCTTTGTAAGTCCTTGATTATCAGACTGCTGACGAAAGTACGTTTCGTTCGCTTCAAAAGTACCTTTCGTTCGCTTCGAAAGTACGTTTCGTTCGCTTCGAAAGTACGTTTCATTTTTTGCGAGGTCTGCCTTTGTTTTTGAACTCGATGCAAAGTTAAATCTTTTCTGAATATCATAGTCGCTAAACGTTACTAAACGTCGCTAAACGTTACTATAAGTAGCTATAAGTCGCTAAACGTTACTAAACATCGCTAAACGTTACTAAAAGTTTCTAACGGGGTCTAACTTACACTAACTTAAAGGGTTCGCCAAGTTGTTCTACGATAAGTGCTACTTGTTTCGGGAGGTAAGTTTTCGCTCCGTTTCCGACAAGATGGCGCAGGTTTGGGTTCTTTCTCAACCACTCACGAAATGCTTTCATGGCGGTTTTATCTGAAGCACCCTGCATATATAGCATCGCCAGTTCCGACTTGCCGTAGGTGCGGATGGTAAAAGTTTCATTGTTCATTATGTTAATTTACAATTTGACAATTTACAATTTGACAATTTATTTTTCAATTTATCTATTTTCCCCCTCCCTCACAGGGAGGGCTGGGGTGGGTCTTCTTCTCTCTCGCCCAACGCGCCAGCAGTCCGTTCGGATTGCGCTTCAGGTAGTCATCGGTCAGCTCTTGGTTCTGCTTGCTTTGCTCCTGTTCCCGCTCTCTTCGCTCGTTGTCTTGCTCACGGATGGCGGCAACGGCTTGCTGGTGCTGTTTTGCCTCATTATCGACCTCTTTACGTTTTGTAATCTTTTGCAGTTTTATTTGAGCGATATGGTCATCAATGCAGTAGCTTCTTTTAGACCATGATGCAAGTCGCATGCGGAGGTTCCATGAGCGGCGAGTTTCCCAAAGCATTTTGCCGCTATTCTTTACTTCCTCTGCCCAATAACAGAAGAAACTCTGCACTAACTGCAAGTCGTAAGGTTTGCCGATATACTGAGAAAGCTCCTTCCAGAATGCCTTTTGTCTTTCGTCCAAAACCAAAACTTCGCGCGATGCAGACACAGACGTTTTCTTAGGGGACTCTTCTTGTTTTTTTATTATTTCTTTTTGGGGTGTGGGGGCGTTTTCTTTTTCTTTTTTTCTTCTTCTCCCACTTTCTTTTAAGCTAAATTTGATTGAAATTAAATTCTTAAGTTTCTTAGCAACCGCATCCACCGCTGCTTTATCAGCGGCAGATGCAGTTTCGTAAAGAGCTATAGCGGCATACTGATGATATAAAAGTGCATACAGGCGACTCTCTGTGTTTTTACTAGAGTAACCACAGATTTTTATCAGTTCTTTTGCTTGTTTCTCTGTCTTTTTGATTTCCATAGCACGTCAGTTTTATTTACGTCCAAACAGTTCGTCCAACAACTCGCGCAGGGTTGCCGGATACTCGCCGACATAGCGGTTCAGCAGCTTCGCCTTATAGATGATTTTAAACATCAGGTAGTTGCACTCGAAAAACAAAAGTCGAGTGACAATAGGCATCTTCAAAACACGCTCGTAGAGGTTGAAATATTCGAACAATATGCCTCGTACTTCCTCTCTATCCTCAGGGGGCAACTTCTCCAGTTTCTCCCTGATTTCTTTTACTGCTAATGAGTCCATAATCTTAATTTACAATTTGACAATGTACAATTTGACAATTTATTTTTTTATTTATTATTTAAACTCTTAAACTGACTCTAAACTCTAAACTCTAAACTTTAAACTAACCCCCCCTCCCCCCCGGGAGGGGCTGGGGGTGGGCTTACTCGTCCAACGAATCCAGAATTGCCTGTTCCTCCTCTTCCGTCATGGTCTGAGGGTTCTCAATAGCCTGCCGCACCTCATCTAGTGTGTCCGTATTGTCGTAGAAGCGCTCAATCTCCCAATGACGTCTGGTTAAAAGACCTTTCACTCGCTGTCCGTTGGCATAAACCCAGCGGCGGAACTCCTTCGCAATGATTTCGCGAGGCATTCCGGCACGGATGGTTCTCAGCAACGTTGACGTTTCGAGCTTCTTAATGCCGAGGTTGAAGACGAAATCGACGAGTGCATCTAACTGGCCTTGCGTCTTGCAGACGCCCAGATTACGCACCTGCTTTTCTGCAATCGCAATGTCTTTCATCAGCATCTCTTCAGCAAAATACTCGGACACCTTATCGCCTTTTGCTACCTCGTACGTGTGACCGTAACCGATAGTCCATACACCTGCTGCGTCCTGGTAAGCCTCCAGTCGCAAGCCTTCAAACTCTTTGATTTTCTTAATCAATAATTCACTTGTTAATAATCTCATCATCTTAATTTACAATTTTACAATTAATAGTTTATTTACAATTTGATGTTTCACATCGAGCCTGCTCACGCTCGGCAATCGGTGCAAGCACCATTGCTCTCGCTTAATCGCAGCCTTGACAATTTACAATTGGACAATTTATTTTTCAATTTATCTATTTTCCCCCTCCCTCACAGGGAGGGCTGGGGTGGGTCTCCTTCCCCTCCCTCACAGGGAGGGCTGGGGAGGGTCTCCTTCCCCTCCCTCACAGGGAGGGCTGGGGTGGGTCTCCCTATAAAAACGTCCCACAAACATCAGCCAAAAGAACGCCTCGTACTTGTCGTAGAAATAAAAACATTTCTTTCCTCGAAAAATTCGAAACTTATTTAATAAGTTTTTTATTTGAAAAACACTAGGCAGCCCTGTTACTTTGTTCGGCTTCCATTGATAGACAGTGTTTAGGCTATTCTCTCTGCTCGTCACAGCCCGAAGGTTGCTAACACGATTGTTCGTAGGATCACCGTCGATGTGGTCTAACATCTCGGGCAAGTCACCGTAATTGTATAGCCATACGGCATGGTGATAATAACAATGCACAACGATTCCGTTGATGCGGAAGTCCATTCGTATGTACCTATCTTTCTTATCCTGCTGAGAACCTTTTACAGGCCTGTCATCACGTTTCCGATAAAAACTGCCTTCCTCAGGCTTCAGGTAATAGTTCGCTCGCAACTTGCCGAGCACTATCTTATCTCTTTCACTAAGTGCCATAATCATTTTTAATTTACAATTGGACAATTGACAATTGGACAATTTATTTCTCAATTTTATTTATTTGGCAATTTAAACTCTTAAACAGTAAACAGTAAACTGTAAACTGTAAACTGTAAACCGTAAACTCTCATCGCAACGCCACACTCTCTCAGAGAGAACTTTCAACAGTATAGTGATCTAATTGCCAATTCTTGCAGTCATCGAGCAGTCGAGGCAGATAGACGTTATCCACCGACGTACGCTTCTCCTTGATGAGCGCCTGCAACACCTTGACACAGAGGTCCAGTGCCGCCACTGGCGTTCGGTTCTCCTGCAGGTAGCAGTCGTAAAGACGCTCGTCAGGAACCTCCACCTGCAAGTCGCCGACGTTCACAAACGTGCTGCGCATGTCTGGCGGCACAGGAATATCCACGTCCTTGAACATACAGGCCTTCACCGTTACGTTCATTCTCTCTTGCGGCTCTTTGTTATAGGGTGCTTCGGGGTCGTGAGCCGCACCCGTTGGATAGTTGTTCATTTTTAATTAGAAATTAGTAATTAGGAATTAGTAATTAGGAATTAGTAATTATGATTACCTGTAAACTGTAAACAGTAAACTGTAAACTCCCTCCCTCACAGGGAGGGCTGGGGAGGGTCTCCAATTAGGTTAAACGCTTTGAACGTGCGGAAGGCGTGGCGATCCAAGTCCCAGTACGTATATATACCCTCCGTATTCGAGTTATCCCGCTTCGCCTTCCCCTTTCCCTTGTAGTTGTCAAAGTCAGGGTCGATGCCTCGGTGAAGCGTTCCTCGTGCTTTGCGTAGCGAGCCATCCTCCTTCAAGTAGTAAAATATCGCCACGCCCTTTCCCATCCTCTCGAGTATTCCTCTGGCACCATACGCCTTGTTCAGCGCATTGTTCAGACTAATCGTGTGCTCATCCATCATCTGATGCGCAAGCCTCAGCGCCCAGCTGTTCATCAGCCGGCGGACAGTCGCTTTCTCATTCTTCTTTTTTGTCATAAGATAAATTTTAGTGAAACAATGTTTTCGGAATTCCGCTTGCGAAGGTAGGGACAAAAAAAGAGTGCATGAAATTTTGTCATGCACTCGTAATACGATTCCTTAGTTTTCTTACACTATTCCTTAGTTTTCTTATAGCAAATCTTACACTATCTTACATCTATGCTGTCTTTTTAAGGTTAAGAGCATCATCCAACTGCGACATGATCTCATCCCTTAAAATGATAACTCTATCTGATACGCCCATACTTTCCCATTTAGTAATATGGTATTTCATCCAATTATTACGATATATAGCACTATAAATAGTTCCTGGATTTATTTTTATGCCCCCATTTATCAACATTCGTTCAAAACTGGCTATATTATCTCCTTGCGAATAAGCATCCCTGCATACACAAAATGCTATGCCGTAAGCTGTCTTTCCCCAGATATAGCCTTTCTTCTTACATTCTGCAAGCACGTTAAGAATCTGATTAGAAGACACCTTACTTTCGCTTTTCACATTTTTCCCTAAAGTCTGACACTCCATTTCATCTTCCTTCTTCATCCACACATGAGCACTTTCCGTTTTCTCTACGTGTTGGCCTACTGGCGAAAGGAAGAAATTCAGCGTTAGGTTTCCGTTTTTCTGCATCGCTTTTTCGATGATAGATTCAATGCCGAGCAGTTTGGCATTGAATCCTTCCTGTTGTCCAGGAACATCCATTTCATTTGTTTCCATCGTTAAATTTTAAATCGTTAGTAAAAATAATTCGGATGCAAATGTACAATGGGTGGTGTTGCAAAAACCATCACACCTCAGAAAAATCTTTACTATCTTCATAAAGTTTAACACTTTCAGCATGTTTTGCCCAAATCTTCGCCACGACGGATGCAGGTTCCAGCACTTTTATCCTGCTGCCTCGCTCCATCAGTTTTCCGATGAAATCCCATGACGGACGAAGCCTCAGACTAAAATCAGACCATCCATCACCTATCTTCACTTCTTTCAGACTTCTGTGTAAAGGCAAGTCGCGCAGCACATTTACTTCAAATCCGTATGCTCTTATCAGAATGTCCTCCGCTTCAAGCGTTTCATCCCTCATCACGCCATAGCAGTCTTTCAGGTAGTCATCTACCGTCAGCGTTGTGTCCATCAAAAACTCCAAATGCGTATCTTTGACTTTCTGAATTCTATCCAATGCCAGTGTAATAATAGGTCTTATGTCTGAAGGACCGATGACGTACCACCGCTGATGATACAGTTTAAGGAAATAAGGCTGCACTATATAGGTCGTGGCATTTTCAGCGCCGTATGCCTGATAGGTAATCTGCAGTTCGTGCGTTTTCCTCATCGCCTGAATGATGTCCTTTAGAAAACGCTCTGACGAAGGAATATTCTCCACGCCTATTCTCCCCTTGATATCAGCACAATTGCCAATAGCGTAATTTACCGCCATTGTCGAAAGCATCCAGTTCTCGATACTTCCTTTGCGAAAGATGTTAGGATTGCTGATAGAATATCCCTCGTTAGGGTCGTAATTAATAAATAAGGAGAAAGCCTCCTCGATTTCTCTCTTGTATCGGTAGAACTTATAACGGTCTAATTCATTGCCATCGTCAATTTTGTCTTCTTTCCAAAGGCGGTTGATTTCTTTCAGCGTTATTGGACCATAGTCCCGTAATGTCGTTATCAGCCAAATATAAGCCTTCAGCATCAGGTTATGTTTCATCTTTCAGTTCGTTTTGTACAATAGAAAGACGTGGTGCATAATACAAGGCGGAGGCACTGCATTACCCACCTCCACATAAGAACATATTATCGCAAGCGTGTACATAGCACTGTTGAAGTTTGAATATAACGTCAGCAAAACTGACGTGAACCGTAACTTCTTCCCGCTACCGTCCCCAGCGGTTTAGCCGCTTGGAAAGCATGCCATTTACCGCTTGAAAAGCACGTCATTTCTATCCGTTCTCAACTATCCTTTCCGCCATTGCATTCAGGTGGAGGCACTGCTCCCTCGTAATCACCCGTCTCTCGTAATGAAAGTCCCAAGGGCTTATCTGCAACAGCACCCCCTTGGCACAGGCATCAAAAGCCTCACCTGAGGGCTTGTACAGTTTCGGGAAGCCATTCTCCCTAAGCAGGATGATGTTGTATCCTCGGTTCATCGTTTCCCGCAGCACTTCCTTTTCCTTTGGCGAGACGGCAGCACTGACAAGCACCCCACCGCGTTCGCCGCATGACAACCATTCCTCTCTCAGCCGTGCGTTTTCTTCGTCCGTATAGCGCCTGTGAACAATGACAGCTACCTTGTCGGGAATGTTCAGCAGGAACCTGTTACCTACTACCTGGCATTGCTCACCTGCCACCTCCATGCCTGTTAGTACGGAGAACAGTTCCGGGGTCTGACGTTTCATCATCAATCGACGAGGATTATCATCAAGATAGTGTTTCCAATTGTCCAACTGTCCTTCGTACATGAGAATCTTGTCGCAATAACCTTTCTCAAACAAGCCTTGTCTGGGCGGCTGGTTCATGTTGAACAATCTCCAATATACATTATTGCATCCCGATTTGAATCCGGCCACAACTTTCCCCAGATGCTCATTCTCCCCCATGTTCTCTTTGATTCTTACAATCATGTGCAAGTGGTCTGGCATCATGCACAGTTTCCACACCTCCACCAAAGGGTAAGATAGATTTATCTTCTGCTGCTCTTCCTGAACTATCGCATTTCCAAGGGCAGAGAGCTCCACATAAGGCATCTCCCCGCCCTCCAGACATCCCCTCAGCGTACCCAATATCGCCAGGCGTTCCCTCACCACAAGGGTCAGCATATATGTTCCCTTGCGACTATAGTCATGCCAAGGGGTGCGCCTCTTCATCGAGTGCTGTATCTCGTGCACCTCCATGCCCGCAGCTATGGCTTCTTCCCGAGTCATACCTCTTCATCTATTTGCCAATTGGCTGGGCTGCATCCTCCAAGCTTCTCTCTTCATTCGTTTCATGCTTGCAAAAGTACAAAGAAATGAGCAAACCACCAAAACTTTTGTCTAAAGAATTTGGGAATATCAGAAAATATCCCTGCCTCTGCAGGCAGAGTTTATAAAAAGCAAGAAGGCTCCTCATCACGAGGGGCCTTCCTACATAACACTACTAACTAACTAAAAATTACTTTAGACTTACTAAACTTTACTACTAACTTAAAAATCCTTACTTATTGAACTTGGTGCAAAGGTAGTGGGTTTTTGTGACAGCTGCTAACAATTATCGTTCATTTGCTGCAAATTTTGTTGCATTGAACGAAAAATCGTATGTTATGAAACATCTTTTTTACTCCGTACGCGTAAATGAACGTATCTTTGCACCACAATTCACAATTTTACTAACCAAATAAAAAAGCAAATGAAACACGCGAAACGACTCTTAATGAGTTTCTCGATGCTCCTCTTCTGTAGTACAATAATGTACGCGCAGGAGGCCATCAGCGGCACCGTCTTCGATGCTACTGGTGAACCCATCATCGGTGCTACCGTGATGGAGAAGGGAACGTCGAACGGTACGGTTACCGACTTTGACGGTAACTTCAAGTTGAAGGTGCAGGCCGGCAAGACGCTGGTGTTCACCTATGTGGGCTACAATCCGCTGGAGCAGGCTGCCGCTAACGGCATGCAGGTGACGCTGAAGGAGGATGCCCTCTCACTGAACGAGGTGGTGGTGACGGGTTATACCACCCAGCGCAAGGCTGACTTGACGGGCGCCATCTCTACGGTGAGCGTCGATGAGCTTGCCAAGCAGAACGAGAACAACCCCATCAAGGCCATGCAGGGCCGTGTACCCGGTATGAACATCTCGGCCACCGACGGTGGTGCGCCCAGCGGTGCTGCCACGGTACGTATCCGTGGTGTCGGAACACTGAACGACAACGACCCGCTATACATCATCGACGGTGTGCCTACGAAGGCTGGTATGCACGAGCTGAACGGTAACGACATCGAGAGCATCCAGGTGCTGAAGGATGCTGCCTCGGCCTCTATCTACGGTTCGCGTGCTGCCAACGGTGTCATCATCATCACCACGAAGAAGGGTAAGGACGGCAAGGTGAAGGTCGATTTCGATGCCAGCGTGTCGGTACAGAACTATGTCCACAAGATGGATGTGCTGAACGCCGAGGAGTTCGGTCGTGCCATGTGGCAAGCCTACGTCAACGACGGCCGTAACCCTAACAACAATGCCGTGGGCTACCAGTTCGACTGGGGCTACAACGCTCAGGGTGTTCCCGAGTTGGGCGCTATCCGCATGAACAAATACCTCGACGCTGCCGGCACGACTCCCGCTGCGGACACTGACTGGTTTGACCAGACCACCCGTACGGGTCTGATCCACCAGTATAACGTATCGCTGAGCAACGGCTCTGAGCGCGGTACGTCGTTCTTCTCGTTAGGTTACTATAAGAACAAGGGTATCATCAAGCACTCTGACTTCGAGCGCTTCTCGGGTCGTATGAACACTGAGTACAAGCTGGTGAAGGTCAAGGACCGCAACATCGTGACCATCGGTGAGCACTTCACCGTCAACCGCACCAGCGAGGTGCAGGCCCCTGGCGGCTTCCTGGAGAACGTGCTGCAGTTCAACCCCTCGCTGCCCGTCTATACCACCACCGGCGAGTTTGCCGGTCCTGTAGGCGGCTACCCCGACCGTGAGAACCCTCTGGCTCGTCTGGAGCGTAACAAGGACAACCGCTACACCTACTGGCGTATGTTCGGTGATGCCTATATCAACATCAACCCCCTGAAGGACTTGAACGTCAAGACTACCTTCGGTCTGGACTACTCGCAGAAGCAGCAGCGCATCTTCACCTATCCTATTACGGAAGGTACCGTGGCTCGTTCGGAGAATGCCGTGGAGCCCAAGCAGGAGCACTGGACGAAGTGGATGTGGAACCTCATTGCCACTTACAACTTCGAGAAGGGCAAGCACCGTGCCGACGCGATGGCCGGTATCGAGCTCAACCGCGAGGACGATATGTGGTTCAGCGGTAAGAAGTTCGACTTCGTGTTGCTGAACAAGGACTATATGTGGCCTGCTGCCGGTGTCGGTCAGTCGGAGGCCTACGGTAATGCCGGCGGCTTCACGCTGGTATCGTTCTTCGGCAAGGTGAACTACACCTTCGACGACAAGTACATGGCCAGCTTCACGCTGCGTCACGACGGCTCCAGCCGCTTCGGTAAGAACAACCGCTACGGTACGTTCCCCTCAGTGAGTGCCGGTTGGCGCATCAACCAGGAGAAGTTCATGGACTTTTCCAAGAGCTGGCTGGACAATCTGAAACTGCGCGCTTCGTGGGGTCAGACCGGTAACCAGGAGATTGGCAACCTGGCTCGCTACACCATCTACATCAGCGACTACGGTACGTCTGCCTTCGGTGGCGGCACCTACGCTACGGCTTACGACATTGCCGGAACGAACGGCGGTCAGACGCTGCCTTCAGGTTTCAAGCGCGACAAGCTGGGCAACGACGGCCTGAAGTGGGAAACGACGACACAGACTAACCTCGGTCTGGACTTCGGACTGTTCCACAACTCGCTGTACGGTTCGTTCGAGTGGTACTACAAGAAGACGAAGGACATTCTGGTCAACATGCCAAGCATCGCTGTGATGGGTGAAGGTACTCAGCAGTGGATCAATGCCGGTGAGATGCTGAACAAGGGTATCGAGTTCAACATCGGCTACCGTGGCACGCTGGGCAAGGTTCACTACGACGTCACCGGAAACATCGGCACTTACCGCAACGAGGTGCTGAAACTGCCTGAGACGGTTGCCGCCCGTGGCACGTTCGGCGGTAACGGCGTGAAGAGCGTCGTAGGTCATCCCGTAGGTGCTCAGGTAGGCTATGAGTTCGACGGCATCTTCAAGAGCCAGGAGGAGATTGACAACCACGCCACACAGCCCGGTGCTGCCGTTGGCCGCATGCGCTTCAAGGACCTCAACGGCGACGGTGTCATCAACGAGGCTGACCAGGACTGGATTTACAATCCCGTGCCCGACTTCACATGGGGTCTGAACATCTACCTGCAGTACAGAAACTGGGACTTCACCATGTTCTGGCAGGGTGTGCAGGGTGTTGACGTCATCAGCGACCTGAAGAAGGAAACCGACCTGTGGGCAGGTACCAACATCGGTAACCTTAACAAGGGCAGCCGCCTGCTCGACGCCTGGAGTCCCACGAATCCCGACTCGAATATTCCTGCTGTGAGCACCATGGACAACAACAACGAAATCCGTGTCTCCAGCTACTTCGTAGAGAACGGCTCCTACGCCAAGCTGCGCAACCTGCAGGTAGGCTACAACTTCTCGAAGGACATCTGCGAGAAACTCTACATGCAGCGCCTGCGCCTGTACCTGTCAGCCCAGAACCTGCTGACCATCAAGGCGAAGAGCTTTACCGGTGTCGATCCAGAGAATGCCAACTTCGGCTATCCTATTCCTCTGAACGTTACCTTCGGTCTCAATGTCACATTCTAAATCTGAAAGCATCATGAAAAAGATTATCAATATATGCTGCTGTGCAGCACTGCTTGCCGGTGGACTGACATCGTGCAACAGTTTCCTGGACGACCAGGTGCCTCAGGCCTCACTGTTGGAGGATGAGGTGCAGAAGCCTACCAACGCAGAAGCCATGGTCGTGTCGGCATACGCTGTCTTCAGCACTGCCGAGGATATCAACGCATCGTTCTCCATGTGGAACTTCGACGTTCGCTCTGACGATGCCTACAAAGGCGGTAACGGTACCGGCGACGGTGGCGTGTTCCACCAGTTAGAGATACAACAGGGTGTGCTGACCACCAACTGGAACATCAACGACATGTGGGTGCGCCTGTACAACAGCCTGTCGCGTGTCAACGCCTCTATGGCGCTGCTCAACAAGCTCGACGACAGCTTTGCACTGAAGCAGCAGCGCATAGCAGAGATGAAGTTCCTGCGTGCCTACGGCCACTTCCTGCTGAAGCGCCTGTACAAGAACATTCCTTTCGTGAACGACGAGAACCTCTCGGCAGAGCAGTACACCCTGCTGAACAACCGTCAATACACCAACGACGAGGGTTGGCAGCAGATTATCAACGACGCCAAGGCTGCCTTTGACGTGCTGCCCGAGACGCAGGCTGACAAGGGACGTCCCACCAAGGCTGCCGCTGCCGCCCTGCTGACGAAGCTTTATCTCTATAAGGCTTACCGTCAGGACGATGCCAACAGCAACCAGGTGACGAGCATCAACCAGGACGACCTGCAGAAGGTCATCGACTACTCTGACCCCAAGTACTACCCCAACAACGGACTGGAAGCCGACATCCATAACAACTTCCGTCCCGAGGAACGCTACGAGAACGGCATCGAGAGCATCTGGGCCATCCAGTACTCGCGCAACGACGGCTCTACCTACGGTAACCTGAACTGGGGTAACGGTCTGATTACTCCTAACATCGCGAAGACCACCGACGGCGGCTGCGACTTCTACAAGCCCACGCAGAATCTGGTCAACGCCTTCCGTACCGATGCCAGCGGTCTGCCGCTGCTCGACACGTTCAACGACAAGAACTGGGTGAAGAGCGAGAACTGCGACCCGCGTCTGTTCCTCACCGTCGGCATGCCCGGATTCCCTTACATGTTCAACAAGAACTTCATGATGGACGAGAGCGAGAACTGGAGCCGCTCGAAGGGCACCTACGGCTACTACGTCACCGTGAAGCAGAATGTCGATCCCGCCCTCATCGGCGAATACCTCATCAAGGGCTCCTTCTGGGCCACCTCGATGAACCGCATCGTCTTCCGCTATGCCGACGTGCTGCTGGAGCGTGCCGAGGCTTACGCTCAGATGGGCAACGCCCCAAAGGCCATCCAGCTGGTGAACGACATCCGCAACCGTGCCGCCAGCTCTACGCAGATGATTTCCACCTATCCCGCTGACTACGGTGTCAGCTTCAACTGCAAGACCTACACCGGCAGCTACTCGAAGGACGATGCCATCAAGATAGTGAAGATGGAACGCCGCCTGGAGCTCGCCATGGAGAGCGAGCGCTTCTTCGACCTGGTGCGCTGGGGCGAGGCAGAGAGCGTCATCAACAAGTACTTTGCCAAGGAGTGTACCTTCCGCGACTACCTGAAGGAAGCTGGCTTTACCGCCAATAAGGACGAGTACCTGCCCATACCTTTCGAGCAGATGTCGGCCTCTAACGGACACTATACGCAGAACATCGGCGGATGGTAAGGTGAGAGTTTACAGTTTAGAGTTTAGAGATTAGAGTTTAGAGTTTTTAATTAAGAATTATGAAGACTAAGATATTCAATATGATAGGTGCTCTGCTCGCCGTCTTTGCCTTCTCGGCATGTGGCGACGACAACACCGGCGACCTGAATCTGGGTGGCGACTGCAACGTCGAAGCCTTTGCGCTCGACAACATCGATGCCACCATCGACAGAGCTTCACGCACCATCCTCGTCAAGCTGCCCGAAGTGTATAACACCGACGCCATGGAGGTGACGACGCTGCGCCTTTCCAGCGGTGCTACTTGTAACATCGCCCTGGGAGAAATCATGAACATGGGTACGGCCCGCAACCTGCACGTCACGAACGGCAATACCTTCCTCGACTGGAGCGTTAGCGTACGCCACATGAAGGCCCCCTTCAAGCCCAAGGCTGTCTTCGTAGGCAGCGCCTGGACAAAAGACCAGCTCGACCCCGAGGCACGTGCCGCCTGCGACTGGATGCTCGAGAACGTAGAGGGTGCCGCTTACGCTGCCTGGGAGGACATCCGCACCGGAACGTGCGACCTCTCTGACTGTAAGATTCTTTGGTGGCACTGGCACGTCGATGGCGGTGTCGATGGTCACGACCGCTTCGTGGAGAAGGCCGAGGACGCTCTTGCCAACAAGAACAAGCTGGCAGCCTACTACGAGCGTGGCGGCGCACTGCTGCTCACCCGCTATGCTACCAATCTGGCAGCCTTCATCGGCGCCACGAAGGAGAGCTGCTGCCCGAACAACTGCTGGGGCGGTTTCGAAGCCAGCGCAGAGCTGTGTAACGATCCGTGGGACTTCAACATCTACACCGGACAGAGCGGACACGCACTGTATCAGGGCATCGTCACGGGTCCTGACGCCAACAAGGTGTACTGCACCGATAAGGGCTACCACATCACCAACTCTACCGCTCAGTACCACATCGGTGCCGACTGGGGCGGCTATGAAAGCCAAGACTTCTGGCAGACCGAGACCGGCGGAACGATTGTCGGCGTCGGTGGCGACGGTGCTGTCGTGGCCTGGGAGTTCCCCGCCAAGGACGGCAAGGGTGGCGTGTTCTGCATCGGCTCAGGATGCTTCGACTGGTACTCCTACACCTACGAGGCTGGCTATGTGGAGAACTACCACAAGAACATTGCGATTATGACCAAGAACGTTATTAATTACTTAACGAAATAACGCACTATGAAAAAAATAACATTCAATATATTATTCGCAGGAATGGCAGCATGCACCATCGGTGCATTCTGCGCCTGCAGCGACGAGACCTACGACCCGGATCCCGCCAAGAACTGGGCAGGTACGACCAACTACTTCGAATCGACCGACGAGAAGGGTTTCGGCACTTACTACAATCCCGTCATCGGACGCTGTGGCGACCCCATGCCTTTCTACGACCAGCGGGAAGGTAACTTCAAGGTGCTCTACCTGCAGGAGTACGACAACAACGCCGGTTCGTTCTTCCACCCCATCTGGGGGGTGGCTACCGGAGACGGTGCCAACTACGCTCCCCTGAACGAGCTGCTGCCTACCGGTACGAGCATCAACGAGCAGGACGCTGCCTTAGGAACAGGTTGCGGCATCTATAGCGAGGCTGACGGCAAGTACTACATCTACTATACCGGACACAACGGCAACGTAGCCAACCGTGAAGTCATCATGCGCGCCACCTCTGCCGACGGACGCCACTGGACGAAAGACCCGTCGTTCCTGCTGAAGGGTGCCGACTATGGCTACTCAGCCAACGACTTCCGCGACCCGCAGGTATTCAAGACCGATGACGGCGTGTGGCACATGGTCATCTCGTCGAACCTCCGCTTTGCAGAGTTCAAGTCCAGCGACCTGAAGAACTGGGAACACGTCGGTGGCTTCAACATGGTGTGGGACCGCATGTGCGAGTGTCCTGACGTCTTCAAGATGGGCAACTACTGGTATCTCATCTACAGCGAGGCTTACAAGGCCGACTGGAGCCGCAAGGTGAAGTACATGATGGCTGACTCGTGGGAGAACCTGAAGAAGTGCTTCGACGACCCGGGAGCCCACTGGCCGAAGGACGGCAAGGAGGGTGTGCTCGACAGCCGCGCCTTCTATGCCGGAAAGACCGCCTCAGCGAACGGTACCGACCGCTACATCTGGGGATGGTGCCCCATCCGCACGGGAACTACCAACTACGAGCGCAACATCAACGTCGGTGCCGACAGCGAGCCCGCATGGGCCGGAGCACTGGTGTGCCACAAGATTATCCAGCACAGCGACGGTACACTGACACTCGGCGAGGTACCCGCCATCAAGGGTAAGTACAACAAGCCACAGCCCGTCAGCGTAGTAGCCAGCAACGGCTATACCGACGGCAAACTGTCAGGCGACAACGCCTACGTCATGTACAGCCGCCTGGGTGTCTGCAACCACCTGTCGTTCACCGTCAAGACCGCCAATAAGGGTGACAAGTTCGGCATCTCACTGGTGCGCGGCACTGACTCGAAGAAGTACTACACCATGGTGGTGAACCCCGAGGACGGCGGTGACAACCGCAAGGTGAACTTCGAAGAAGAGGGCGCTGAGGGCATCGGCTTCATCCGTGGCATCGACGGCTATAAGTTCAAGACACCTGCCGACAACACCTACAAGGTGGATATCTATACCGACAACTCAGTCATGGTGATGTATATCAACGACAACGTGTGCTACACCAACCGCATCCACGGCATCACGAAGAACTGCTGGAGCATCAACGGCTATGGTGCCGACATCACCATCAGCGATGTCGCCGTCAGCCGCCAGTAATACATTTCTCTATCAGTCGGAGGCTGACCAAGCCGTTGGCCTCCGACTTTAACAGACAACAAAATATGAACCCTTTAAAACAAAAAAGTATGAAAAAGATTTTTTTACTCGGAATGCTCTTCGCAGCAACAGTTTGTAACGCACAGGTAGTGCTGTGGGATGGCGAAGGCAAGGAAACAGGTAGTGACGGTGGCTTTTGGAATCGTGCCGAACCTACCGTAGTGGAAGAAGGTGACAACAAGGTGATGAAGTTCACCCTGAAGGCTAACCCTGGCGGCTGGTCCGATGAACACCACAATGCAGCGCTGCCCGTTGGCGATGTTGACTTCAAGGCACTGCGCCGTCTGACCATGCGACTGAAGATGACGGATGCCCACAACGTATTGGTACAACTGGAGGGCAAGGACGGAGCCTACAATGCTGAGCGCATTGCATGGTACGACGGTGGTAATGGCTGGCAGGTGATGGTCTATGAGTTCGCCGCTGGTCCTGACTACGATAAGATTACCGACACTGGTAACAACGTACTGGCTATCTGGCCTTATGAGAAGTCGGCAGCCGGTGAGGGTAAGACCTTCTATATTGACGACATCAAGCTCGAAGAGCCCATGGTCAATGGCAAGGGTATTCGCGCATGTGCAGACAACTCTCTGACAGGCGAAGTCAAGATTACCGGTGTCATCGGCAAGGGCACATACCAGTGTACTTGGGATGGCGACTGGCATCCAGAGGCTTATGACGACTATGCTCTCGTAGCCCAGAAACTCGCTTCCACAGCTACTAAGCTCGACGTCAGCGAGGCTGGCCGCTGGGATGAGGACTGGACAGCTATTCAGGCAAAATGCCCAGGCATCGAGATCGTTACAGAAGTCCCCACCGCCATCAACGAAGTAAAAGGTCAGAAGGCTGCTGCCGCTGAGTACTTCAACCTCGCCGGACAGCGCGTGGCACAGCCCCAGAAGGGTCTGTACATCGCCAATGGTAAAAAGGTGATGATGAAGTAACCATTCCCCTTAACCAGAAAAATACCTGAGCCGCTTGCACGGTTCAGGTATTTTTTTTTGATATCAATACACTTTTCGTAAGAAAAATGTTGCAATGAACGTTTTTTCTTACTAAATGTATCATTATTTATAGTAGGTATGACGCAAAATCGGTAATTTTGCAGCAGAAATTGAAATAATAATAACTAAAGACAAAAATCATGATGAAGAAATGGTTGCTTACAATGACTGTCGCCATCACCACCTCGATGGCTTGGGGACAGGTGACGCCTATCGTGTTGGGAGACAGTCATGCGATGTTGAAAATGGAGCAGGGACGGCGCTACGTCGTATTGCCTGTTCAGGAGTCTGAGGATATTGCCAGTATTGCCGTACTGAACGCTTCGAACGACATGGTGCAGCGGATGAACGTCAAATTGGCTATCGACCGTGTCGATTACTGGGTGCCGTACGAGCTGAAGGGAGCCACACTGCTGGACATTGAATTCCGTGGCGACCGTCGCCAAAAAGGTGCCGTCAGTGAATTCGTCTGCTGGAAGGAGACAAGGTTCACAGACCATTTCGACACCACCAACCGTGAGCATTTCCGTCCTATTTACCACCATACGCCCCTGTATGGCTGGATGAATGACCCGAACGGTATGTTTTATAAGGATGGCGTGTATCATTTGTATTATCAGTGGAACCCCTACGGCAGCCAGTGGGAAAACATGCACTGGGGACACTCTACATCGCGCGACCTTATTCATTGGGAGGCGCAGCCGATGGCGCTGGAGCCTGACTGGCTGGGAAGCATCTTCTCCGGCTCGTGTGTCACCGACGGCGAGGACGTCGTAGCATTCTACACCTCGGCAGGACAACACCAGACACAGTCGATGGCCATCTCGAAGGACGGCGGTCGCACGTTCAGAAAATACAGCGGAAATCCGGTGCTCACAACCAGCGATGTTGCTGACTTCCGTGACCCGCGACCTTTCTGGAACGAAGACATCAAAGCCTGGAACCTCATCTTGGCTGCCGGTCAGGAGATGCGCATCTACTCGTCAAAGAACCTGAAGGACTGGACCTACGAGTCGTCTTTCGGCAAGGAATACGGTAATCACAGTGGTGTGTGGGAGTGTCCGGACTTGTTCAAGATAGACAACAAATGGGTGCTCATCTGCAACATAAACCCTGGAGGGCCTTTCGGCGGCTCTGCCACTCAGTATTTTATCGGTCATTTCGACGGACACCGCTTTATCTGCGACTCTATGCCGAAAGTCACCAAGTGGATGGACTATGGCAAGGACCACTATGCCACCGTTTCATTCTATAACGCTCCCGACAATCGGCATGTGGTGATGGCATGGATGTCGAACTGGCAGTATGCCAACCAGGTACCTACGAAGCAGTTCCGCTCTGCCAACAGCATTCCACGCGACTTGGGACTGTTCGACTTTGGTCAGGAGACTTACCTGAGTGTGGTACCCTCGAAGGAGATGCTGGCTCTTCGCGGCAAGAAGGTAAAGACTCCCACAGAGGCTTGCGAGATTGTCGTCGAGGTAAAAGGAAATGCCGACGTCGTGCTGAGCAACAGCAAGGGCGAGGAGGTAACGATGCACTACGACGTGCAGAAGCAGCAATTCTCCATGGACCGCACGAAGAGTGGAGACGTCAGTTTCAGTGAGGCCTTCCCCTGTGTAACGGTCGCTCCCACCTATGGTACTATAAGACAACTGCGCATCTTCATCGACCGCTGCAGCATAGAGGTGTTCGACGCCGAGGGAAAGATGGCCATGACGAACCTCGTCTTCCCGCAGGAGCCTTACAGCAAGCTGAAGGTCACGGGCGGAAAAGCAACGATGTATGAATTGAAAAAGTAGTCGAAATACCGAAATATCGAAATATCGAAATGTCGAAATACCGAAATATCAAAAAAATAAATAACTATGAATAATAACAAAACAATTTATCTCATCCCCGTGATGCTCTGCTTCTTCTGCATGGGCTTCGTGGACTTGGTAGGCATTGCCTCCAACTATGTGAAAGAAGACTTGGGTCTCAGCGACTCAGTAGCCAACGTGTTCCCCTCGCTGGTATTCTTCTGGTTCCTCATCTTCAGCGTACCCACGGGCATGCTGATGAATAAGATTGGTCGTAAGAACACGGTGCTGCTGTCATTGGTCATCACCGTCGTATCGCTGGTCATCCCCCTATTTGGCAACTCCTTCGGCATCATGCTCGTAGCCTTCTCGCTGCTGGGCATCGGCAATGCCTTCATGCAGACCAGCATCAATCCGCTGGCCATGCTCATCATCGGAGATAAGAACCTGGCATCGACGCTGACCTTCGGACAGTTCGTCAAGGCTATCGCCTCGTTCCTCGCTCCTTACCTCGCCATGTGGGGTGCCACACAAGCCATGCCCACCTTCGGTTACGACTGGCGCGTGCTGTTCCTCGTGTATTTTGTGGTTGGTGTGCTGGGCACTGCCCTGCTGTGGGTGACGCCTATCCAAGAAGACTTGGAGGAACGCAAGGGCGGTAGTCTGGCACAGGAGTTCATGGACTGCCTACGACTGTTAGGCAAGCCCATCGTGCTGCTGTCGTTCCTCGCCATCGTGTGCCACGTAGGCATCGACGTGGGTACCAACACCACAGCCCCGAAGCTGCTCATGGAGCGTGTCGGCATGTCGCTCAACGAGGCTGCCTTTGCCACATCACTGTACTTCATCTTCCGTACCATCGGTGCACTGACGGGAAGCTTCTTCCTCCGTGTGCTGAAGACTCGCTGGTTCTTCATTATCTGCATCACCTGCATGGCACTGTCGATGGTAGGCATGTTCTTCGGTACTGAGCAGTGGGAACTGTATGTCGCCATCGCCCTGGTAGGCTACGGCAACTCGAACGTCTTCTCCATGGCGTTCTCAGAGGCACTGCTCACTGTTCCCGAGAAGCAGAATGAGGTCAGCGGTCTGATGATTATGGGACTCTTCGGCGGTACTATCTTCCCGCTCATCATGGGCTTCTGCAGCGATGCCGTCGGACAGGCTGGCGCTGTGGCTGTCATGGCCATCGGTGTCATCTACCTCTTCACCTATATTCCGCAAGTGAAACACTGAAGACCCTCCCCCGACCCCTTCCCTGTGAGGGCGGGGAGTGATGAGTCTTTTCAAATAAATATCAATATCTTAAAAAAATCTATGAATATGGAACAGAACAATGTAACTACTCCCCTCCATCATAGGGAGGGGCAGGGGGGTGGGTCTCCCTATGTTGTAGGGCTCGGCGAAGCCCTGTGGGACATGCTGCCCGACGGAAAGAAACTGGGTGGCGCACCTGCCAATTTCGCTTATCATGCTGGACAGTTCGGACTAGAGACCATCGCCGTCAGCGCTCTCGGTGAAGACGCACTGGCTGAAGAAACCATCGCAGCACTGGAGAAAAACGGACTGCACTACCTCATGCCCCGTGTACCCTATCCCACCGGCACGGTGCTTGTGACGCTGTCGTCCGACGGCATTCCCACCTATGAAATCAAGGAGAACGTGGCTTGGGACAACATTCCCTATACGCAAGAGATAGCAGAAATCGCCAAAAACTGCCGCGCCGTCTGCTTCGGCTCACTGGCACAGCGCAACGTCACCTCGTGGGCTACCATCCGCCAGTTCCTCGACGACACCCCTGCCGACTGCCTGAAAATCTTCGATATCAACCTGCGCCAGCAGTTCTTCACCAAGAACGTCATCGAAGAGTCACTGAAGCGCTGTGACGTACTGAAGATCAACGACGAGGAGGTGGTGACCTTCAGTCATCTCTTCGGCTACGAGGGTCTCGACATGCGTGAGACGTGCCAGAAGATTCTCACCACTTACCACCTGCAGATGCTCGTGCTCACCTGTGGCACCAACGGCTCGTACGTCTTCACGCCCACCATCACCTCGTTCCAGGACACTCCGAAGGTAGAGGTGGCTGATACCGTCGGTGCCGGCGACTCCTTCACGGGTTCTTTCTGTGCCGCCATCCTCAACGGCAAGAGCATCGAGGAAGCTCACAAGATTGCTGTCAGCGTCTCGGCATACGTCTGCACCCAGAACGGTGCCATGCCGAAGTATCCTGCCGAGCTCGTGGCTAAGGTCAAGTAATGTGGCGTTAGAACATAAGAAAAAGGTGGAAATCCAACGGGATCTCCACCTTTTTCTATGTTTAGCGGTTGCGCTTACTGTTTGCTTACTTCACAACAAACTTGCGACCGTTCTTGATGTAGATGCCGGGCACGAGGTCGGAGACATTCATCTGGACACCCATCAGGTTGTAGATGCGGTCGTCGTCGTAGCGCTGCGCCTTCATCTGCTCGATGCCGGAAGGATTGGCAACAGTGACCTTGACGTTATCCAAACCCAAGTAGTAGTAATTCGACACGCCGCCAGACTTGGTGGAACTCACATAGTTGGAAGCAAGTATCACCTCCTGAGCGGAACCCGTCCACACGTTGTTGTTGTCTATCGAACCGACGGAGGCCACCAGCGTCTTGTTGTCATGGTTCCTGCCTGTGACGTTGACTTCTATCTTCGTCAGCTCGTTGTTGTGGGCTGTCACCGTCAGCGTATTGTAGTTGTAAAGACGTATTTCCTGAGCGTCGGCATAGAGGTTTTTGCCCTCCATACCATAACTGAAGGTGAAGGTGACACCGTTCTTCTCGAAGACGATAGGCGTGCGAATCCAGTAGTCGCGCTGGTTGGGTTCTACATTTGCGCTCCAGTCCACACCAAACGTTGTCTTGTTGAGCGCTACCTCGCAGTTGTCAGAAGTAGGTTCGGCTTCAGGCAATTCTCCGCCATAGTCGAAGGCAACGTCCTTCTTCTCGCCCCAGATATAGTCTTCCAGTCCGGGATAATCTACAAAGGGATTTCGGTTGCCCTGGAACTGCCAGAGCGTTGCATTGCGGTCTATCTCCTTCTGGCTAACGGGGTCGTTCTTCGACCATCTCATCAGCATATCAAGTGCCCAAGGTGCAAAGGGCTGATAAGAGTCTAAACCCTCGTCGGTATCGGCTGTGTTGAACATGTCGCAAACCCATGTGCCGCAGTGGTTGCCCGACAACTGTGCCGCCTCGCCGGTCTTCACCTTGCTTTCATTGCGCACGGGAACCCATGAGAAGTAGTTGGGCTGGTAGCACGTCACCATATAGAAATAAATACGTGCCAAGTCACCCTTGTATTCGTCGTTGATTTCAAAGACACGGGTCTTGGAGGGATTAGCAACTTGCTCAGCCCATCCGGGCGTAGAGCAACCGCCTTGCTTGCTCTTCTTGCTAAAACCTTCTTGTGAGGTCCAATCAACTTGTGACGGGTCAGCGATTTCACCATAACACAGGTCGCTACGGTTGTTGTTGCAGACGGCATCGGTGGGAATCAGATGGGTCAGGTCTGAATACATGGGACGAACATCCTGATAGGACTTCGAGCCACTGGCAGGTGCATCGGTGGGGTTAAACCATTTCTTAGGCATGGAATGCTCGCGCTGGATGCCCTTCACGCCCTCCGTGCTTCCCGAACCCGTGCCGTGAGGATAGGTATAAAGCGGATAACGGGAAATGCCAGAGTACATGTCCCAGATGATCTCTTGCTCGTTAAGCACTCGCTTGTCGGAAGTATTGTAGGCATTCCACAGGGAGTCGTAGTGAACCACACTGGGATTCCTGATAATCTCAAAGAAGGCCGTCTTCAGTTCACGGCCCTTCTTGCCGTTCGCCTTCTGATAGTAGGTTCCCGTTCCGTGGGGAGCCTGAGCCCATGACACCATAGCAGCCATGAGCAGCAAAGCAGTTGATAATCTTCTTAGTTTCATACGTATTAGATAGTAAATGTTTTCGGCTGCAAAGTTAGTACAAACCGAGCGAATTGCAAAATAAATTTGGTTTTTATTTTGTTTTTTGTTTCGTTTGCAGTAACTTTGCAGGCATGAACGAAGATTTTGACATCAGACAAGAGCAGTTATCGTCGAGCGAAAGGGAGTTTGAGAACGCCTTGCGACCGCTGGCATTCCACGACTTCAGCGGACAGCAGCAGGTGGTGGAAAACCTCGAGGTGTTCGTGGAAGCTGCCAAATATCGTGGCGAACCCTTGGACCACGTGCTGCTGCACGGTCCTCCCGGACTGGGCAAGACGACGCTGTCGAACATCATTGCCAACGAGCTGGGCGTGGGCTTTAAGATTACCAGCGGTCCGGTGCTCGACAAGCCTGGAGATCTGGCAGGTATCCTGACGTCATTGGAGAAGAACGACGTGTTGTTCATCGACGAGATTCACCGCCTGTCACCCGTTGTAGAGGAGTATCTCTACTCCGCCATGGAGGACTACCGCATCGACATCATGATTGACAAGGGTCCCTCGGCACGCTCCATACAGATTGACCTGAACCCGTTTACACTCGTGGGTGCTACGACACGTAGCGGACTGCTGACAGCACCGCTGCGTGCCCGCTTCGGCATCAACATGCACCTGCAGTACTACCAGCCTGAGACGCTGCAGAAGATTATCGAGCGGTCGGCAGGTATTCTGCGGGTTCCCATCACGGAAGACGCCGCAGCAGAAATCGCCCGCCGTTCGCGTGGCACGCCCCGTATTGCCAATGCCCTGCTGCGCCGTGTTCGCGACTTTGCCCAAGTGAAGGGCTCGGGCAAGATTGACACCAGCATCACAAAGATAGCCCTGACGGCGTTGAACATCGATCAGTACGGACTGGACGAGATAGACAACCGCATCTTGCTGACGATTATCGACAAGTTCCGCGGCGGACCGGTGGGCATCACTACCATCGCTACGGCAATAGGCGAGGACAGCGGCACCCTGGAAGAGGTCTATGAGCCCTTCCTCATCATGGAGGGCTTCATCAAGCGCACACCGCGAGGACGCATGGTGACGGAGTTGGCTTACCGCCACTTCGGGCGCAACCCCTATACTGGCAACATCATGGAACCAGGACTTTTTGAATAGCCCACCCCTGCCCTCCCCAAGGGAGGGGGAGCTAAAATAACAACGAATAAAAACAATCATGAGCGATAACAACACATACAAAACTCCCTCCCCTCGGGAGGGCAGGGGTGGGCAAACAGGAGTCTTCGTGGGAAGCTTCAATCCCTTTACTGTAGGTCACAATTCCATCGTGACGAGAGCCCTACCCCTCTTCGACCGCCTGGTCATTGGAGTGGTGGGCGATCAGGTGCATAAGCCCGACATGCCCAGTGCCGAAGAACGCGTCCGCGTCATCAGCGAACTCTATGCCGACGAACCGCGCATCGAGGTAAAGCCCTACTACGGACTGGCGGTAGAGTTTGCACAACAGGAGGGTGCCCGCTTTATTGTCAAGGGCGTGCGCTCCACCAAGGATTTCGAGTACGAGCGGGAACAGGCAGACGTCAACCGCCAGCTGAGCGGCGTAGAGACCATCTTGCTCTACAGCGAACCTCAGTATAGCAGCATCAGCAGCACGATGGTGCGCGAACTGCAGCACTTCGGTGTCGATGTCAGTGCCTTCCTTCCCCATAAGCCCTATAAGCCCCATAAGACCTATAAGCCCCATAAGACCCATTAGCCCTATGATTACCTATTCTTCAGAAAACGTCAAGTTCCCTAACATCAAGCGCCGCGAGACCACAGCATGGATTCGCCGCGTGGCTGCCACCTACGGCAAGAAGGTTGGCGAGGTAGGCTATCTGTTCTGCGACGACGAGCATATCCTCAGCGTCAACCGCGAGTACTTAGGCCACGACTACTATACGGACATCATCACCTTCGACTACGACGAAGGCAATGTGCTCAACGGCGACCTCGTCATCTCGTTAGATACCGTGCGCAGCAATGCAGAACTTTTCGGCAAGGACTACGACGAGGAACTGCACCGCGTCATCATTCACGGCATCCTGCACCTTTGCGGCATCAACGACAAGGGACCCGGAGAGCGTGAACAGATGGAAGCCGCCGAAAACAAGGCCTTAGCACTTCGTTAAGGCCTTCAGCTCTTCCAAGGTGTTGGCAACCTGAATATAGTCGCGCCAATGTCCACGGACGAAACCTCGCTCCTGAAGGTCGTCGAGCATGTGGATGGCAGCATTCCAGAAACCTTTTATATTGAACAGGATGACACGCTTGTGGTGATAGCCGATGGTATGGGATGCAGCAACAGTAAACACCTCGTCCAGGGTTCCCACTCCTCCTGGCAGCGCAACAAACACGTCGCTCTCGTCGAGCATCAGTTGCTTGCGGTCGCTCAGATTCTGACACGTCAGCACCTCGTCGTTATACTGCGACGTACGACCCGTCGCCTCCACAATGGCAGGCACCACACCAATCGTCTGACCGCCGGCGGACTTCGCCGCACGTGCCACACACTCCATTAGTCCTTGGTTGACACCCCCGAACACAATGACATGACCCTGCTGGGCCGCCCAGCGTCCGAAGGCTTCCGTCTGTTGGAAGAAGTCGGCATCGACGCCATTATTTGCCGAACAAAAAACTCCTATCTTCATCTTGGCGACAAAGTTACAAATATTTTTTATTCTTTTGTTCTGTTATTCTATAATTTTTTTATTAACTTTGCAGCCGAAAGTTATTTCAACCGCATGAAAACGAACCATTATGCACACCTCTTAGCCCTCATTACCGCCAGTTGGGTAATGATGCTTCTCTCGTGTGACAGACAGCAGATTGCCGAGCTGAAAGGCAACAGAGCCGACAGCCTGATATTCGCTGCCGGCAGTGCCAGGGACTATGACCGCATGATGGCACTAACGGACAGCTTTGAGGTGACGGGTGACATCTCCGTTGCCGATGCCAACCGCTGGCGCGGCTCATACTACTATCATCACGACATGTTCCGCATGGCAGAAATATGCTACCGGAAAGTGCTGGAATGTGACATCAAGACAGAACAAGACCAACTGAGCTATAACAAGTCAGTGCGCCGCCTGTCGGAACTGCTGCTCATCAAGGGAGACTACGAGGGTGCCCTGAAGATTGCCATTCCTGCCTTTGCACAGATGGAAAAGACAGGCGTCGGTTCGGATTTGGACTATGCCATCTTACTCAACAACATCGGCTGTTGTCAGCTGAACTTAGGGCGTTATCAAGAAGCCGACAAGAGTTTCATGACCGCTCGCGACCACTATGCCGTTCGCTGGCAGACGGACTCTACAAGCCGCAGTTTCCAGGAGGCGATACAGGGCACCATCTACACCTGCTCAGCCTATCTGAACATGCATCGTTACAAGGAATCAACCTACTGGATAGAGCATCTGAAGATGTTGATAGACCTGTATAGCGAGAAACCCGATGCACAGGTTAATCATTTAGACGAATTCATAGGACGCTATGAGATGATGCGCGCCATTGCCCTACAGGGACAGAACAAACCTAAAGAGGCTCAGGAGGCTTTCAAGCGATTCAAGAAGACTGAATTTTCCAAAACTGACGACGGTCGCATCAGCGCCAACAACTATCTGGTGAAAGCCAAGCGCTTCAACGAGGCTGCCGACAACTACCGCTCGTTGGACTCCATGCTACTGTCGTGGGGAAAAGGGCCGTCGCTCAACAATATCCAACTGTACCTGTTGCCCAAATACTGGGCGAACACACGAGCTGGACGCACCGACTCTGCCAGTGTCGTAGCCGATAAGATTTTCCAAGTGTTAGACCACGCCATCACCGAACAGAAAAACAGTTCGATGGCTGAGCTTGCCACCATTTACAATACAAACGAGAAGGAGGCAGAGATAGCCCGACAGCGTCAAAACATCTCACGCATACAGTTCATCAGCTTGCTGGCGTCGTTGGGGCTCATCGTCATCTTCCTGCTCATCTACATGATGGTGAAGCACAAAGCCGCTCAGCACTTGGAAGAGGCTCACGCCAAGCTGGAGAATGCGCACGCTCAACTGCAAACGGCCTACGACCAACTGGAGACCACCACGAAAGCCAAGGAGCGCATCGAGAGTGAACTGCGTATTGCACGAGACATCCAGAACTCCATGGTGCCACACGTCTTCCAGCATCGTGATGACTTGGACATGTTTGCCTCGATGACACCTGCCAAAGAGGTAGGCGGCGACCTGTACGACTACTTGCTGCAGGACGACACGCTGTATTTCTGTGTAGGCGACGTCTCTGGCAAGGGAGTGCCGGCATCGCTGTTCATGGCACAGGCCATCCGACTCTTCCGCACACTGGCGACACAGCGGTTGATGCCTGCCGAGATTATTGCCTATCTGAACCGTGCCCTCACCGAGAACAACGAACGGGGTATGTTCATCACGATGTTCCTCGGACTCATCGACCTCAAGAGCGGTCGGCTGGACTTCTGCAATGCAGGCCACAATCCTCCCGTCTGCGGTATTCAGGGTAACTATCAGTTCATGAGCATGGAACCTAACGTTCCCATCGGTCTTTGGCAGGACGTGGACTTCGTCGGCGAACACGTCGACAACATCAAGGGCAAGATGCTGCTGCTTTATACCGACGGACTGAACGAGGCAGAAAACCAGCATCAGCAACAGTTTGGTGAAGAGCACCTGTTAGACATTCTGAACCATAGCGACTTCCACGGTGCTGAGGAAGTGGTAACACTCTTGGACGGTGAAATCGTCAAACATCGTAACGGCGCTGAGCCGAACGATGACCTGACGATGCTCAGCATCTTTTTTAAGTGATTCCTAATTCTTCGTTTCTTTGAACGCCTGTAAGCCACGCTGCAGGAAGTCAAGGTATGCGCTAACATCCTCGTCATAAGCCCTGCTGGGCAACAGTTGTCGGCCGTCAGTATCTAATATAATATAATAAGGTTGGGCGTTGGCTCCAAAGCGCGTACTTTGCAGATAACTCCAACGGGCTCCGACGGTGCGCAGCGTCTTGTGGCGTCCCAGGGCATCGGTCACCTCAATGGGTTGCTCCAGCGGTGTCTTGTCATCGACAAAGAGTGAAACCAATACATAGTCGTTGGTCAGTAGGTCAGCCACACGAGGATCTGTCCATACGGCAGCCTCCATCTTGCGACAGTTCACACAACCATAACCCGTAAAATCGACAAACAGCGGCTTACCCTCGGCACGAGCGGCAGCCAACGCCTGGTCGAAATCGGTAAAGCGAGCCACGACGGTCTTGCTGTTCAGATTGAAGTCCTGCGTACTCATAGGCGGTGCAAAGGCACTAACGGCCTTACAGGGTGCTCCCCACAAGCCTGGCACCATATAGACAGCAAAGGCCAGCGACACCAAACCGCCCATAATACAAACGACGGGCATGGGACGTGCGACGCTGCCTTCTACCTCGTCACTCTGGAACTTGAGCCAGCCACAGAGATAGGCACCCAAAAGTGTAAAGATGACTATCCACAAGGAGAGGAACACCTCACGGTCCAGAATATGCCAGCCGTAGGCCAGATCGGCAACGGAAAGGAACTTCAGGGCAAAGGCCAGTTCGATGAAGCCCAGCGTCACTTTCAGGATGTTCATCCACGCTCCCGACTTCGGCGCTTGCTTCAACCACGAGGGGAAGAGGGCAAACAAGGTGAACGGCAGTGCTAACGCCAAGGCGAAACCCAGCATACCAACGGCAGGAGACAGCCAATTGCCGGTGGTGGCTGTCTCGACGAGCAGCAGCCCGACGATAGGTGCGGTACAGGAAAACGACACGAGAACCAAGGTGAATGCCATAAGGAAGATGGAGAGATAGCCTCTTACCTCTTCTCTGCAAAGCAGAGTGTGGCGTTGCGAATTCCCCTTACCTCTGACCTCTGACAATTCGTCGGCCTTGGCATCGACCTTAGTAGCCCATCCTTCAGGCAACTTGATTTCAAACCACCCGAAGAACGAGAGGGCAAAGACTACCAACAGCACGAATAACAGGACGTTGAACACAGCATTCGTCGATAGGGCGTTCAACGTGTCGGAGCCAAACAGGGCAGTGACGAACAGTCCTAACGAGAGGTAGATGACAACAATGCTAATACCATAGACGATGGCATCTCGAATGCCCTTGCGCTGGTCGTCCTTGGCACGCTTCAGGAAGAAGCTGACGGTCATGGGAATGATGGGCCAGATGCAGGGCATAAGTACTGCCAACAGTCCTCCCAGCAGTCCGAGGAGGAAGATGGTGGGCAAGGGTGTTGGGTGTTGGGTGTTGGGTGATGGGTGTTGGGTGATGGGTGATGGGTGTGCGACATCTTTTTTACCGTCGGAGTATTCTCGTGCCTCCGTACCCTCGTGCCCCCGTGCCTCCTCTTGCGTCTTGCTGACAGTCACTTCGCCCTGATAGCGAAACTCCACCTGCGTAGGGGGCAGACACATCTCATCATTGCAGGCACCATACTCCAGATAGCCCTCGATGAAGAACTTCGGTTTCGTCACACGGACACGCTGCACGAATGTCGCCTTCTTCTCAAAGAAGCGCAGTTCCATGCCGAACATCCTGTCGTACTGCTTGATGACATGGCCGCGAGGCATCAGTGTGCCTACCGTCTCGGCACCCTCCATCTTCACCACGTGAAACGCTGCCGGCGTCGGTCCGTCACTGCCTAAATCGGTGGAATAGACGTGCCAGCCGTCATCAATAGTAGCACTGAAAACGATTTCGCCAGCCGTCTCGCCAGTCATATTCCAGCGAGACGTGAAATGCACCGGATCCATCAGCTGTGCCTGGACTGCCAGCACCAGGAAAATCATCAGCAGCGTAGAGCAGATTCTGTTCTTCATGACCATCATTACCTTCCGTAAGCTTACAACATCTTCATCAGCTCACGCATTCCTTCCGAGGCTCCCTTCTGTATTTGCGTGACACGACTGCCGGCACTGACAGGATTGGGATCAATGAGATAGATAGGCACGCTGGGACGCACATAGTGTATCAGTCCGGCGGCAGGATACACTGCCAGCGACGTACCGATAATGATAAAGATGTCTGCCTCCTGACACTCATCGGCAGCAAGGGTGATGTTGGGTACTGCCTCACCGAAGAAAACGATGTAGGGGCGCAACAGAGAACCGTCGCCAGCCTTGGTACCGGGGGCTATCTCGCAGTTGTCGGGCGTCAGCTGCTGAATGTAGCGAGGGTCATCGACATCGCGACTGCTACAGACCTTCATCAACTCTCCATGCAGGTGGATGACCTTCGAAGAACCTGCCTGTTCGTGCAGGTTATCGACATTCTGCGTCACCACCGTCACATCATACTTCTGCTCCAGTTCAGCTACCAGCCGGTGGCCCTCGTTGGGCTTCACACCCCAGCACTTCTTTCGCAGCATATTATAGAAGTTCGTCACCAGCGTAGGATCAGCCAGCCAACCCTCGTGCGTTGCCACCTGCTGAACAGGATATTCTTCCCACAGTCCGTCAGCATCGCGGAAAGTCTTCAGTCCACTCTCCACCGACATGCCGGCACCCGTCAATACGACAATCTTTTTCTTCATACGCGTTCTTAATTTTAGATTATTTGTTGCAAATATAGACATTTTTCTCTTATCTTCCAAATATATCGGAAATTTTTATTACTTTTGCAGGGTCATTATCAAAACAACCGACTGACTATGCCCAAGAACACATCACGTATCGTAACATTCGGAGAACTGCTGCTTCGCTTCTCCAAACCCGGTTCCCTGCGACTGACTCAGGGAGACATGTTCACCAGCAAATACGGAGGCAGCGAGGCTAACGTCGCCGTCTCGCTGGCAGCACAAGGCGAACACGTCAGATACATCACCCGACTGCCCGACACTGCCGTAGGACGAGCCGGAGCCATGAGTCTGGCACAGCTGGGAGTTGATGTCAGCAACGTGCTCTATGGCGGACAGCGCATCGGCACCTACTACTTCGAACCTGCCGCCGGCATGCGTGCTGCCAAGGTGGTGTATGACCGTGACCACTCCGCCTACTACGACCTCAAGCCTGACATGATACCCTGGCGCGAAATACTGAAGGATGCTACCGTCTTTCACGTGTCAGGCATCACCGCCGCTATCTCGCAGCAGGCCGCTGATGCCACCTTCGAAGCCATGGACATAGCTGACGAGTTAGGCATTGCCGTCAGTTTCGACATCAACTACCGCAAGAACCTGTGGAAATACGGTTCCGACCCTCGCGAGACGCTGCAGCGCATGCTTGCCCGCTGCGACATGATGTTTGGCGATGCCATCGAGTTCGAATGGATCAGCCAGCACCAGCAGCCCCCTTTCACTGCCACCGACACTCACTTCGAGATGCAGATGGAGGCCTACGGCGAATGGTTCGACGAGCTGCATGCCGCATTCCCCCGCTGCCGGCAGTGGCTGATGGGCATGCGCAATATGGTGTCATCCAACCACCACACGCTGACGGCTCTGCTCTGGAGCGACGGACAACTGTTGCAGGCTCCCATCTACGACATTCCAGACGTCGTTGATCCTGTCGGCGTAGGTGATGCCTTTATGGGCGGTATCCTGCATGCCATCAACATCTTCCCCGACGACCGTCAGCAACAGCTGAACTACTCGTTGGCGGCAGCAGCATTAAAGAATACCATCCCTGGCGATTTCAACCTCTCCGACGAAGACGAAATACTGGCCGTAGCAGAAGGACGCTACGACCAGCATACGCTTTACAAAGTGATAGAATAATCTTGCTGGAGTCTTCAGAACAGTCCGCCCCACGGATAACTGCCGGGCTTCAGTGTCACTAACGTGCCGCAAGATGCACGCATCTGCACCACTCCGGGTGCTATCTGGCGTACCTCGTCAAACTGCTGCCATCCCAACATCTGCAGCGTAGCCCAAGCCGTGGCACCACCCTCAATAATGAGCGACTGTGGACGATGTCGCTCTACTAAAGCCTTCACCTTCCGCGCCATCACCATGCGCAAATGCGTGGCAGCCTCCTTGCCGGTACGGTGGGTAAAGGGCATGGTGAGAATCAGACTGTGAACGGTGTCGTAAACGTGGCAATCCCACAGGTCGATATCGTTGCTGCCGTCATAAACCTCGCGCGGCATGGGTGCGATGGGGATTCCAAGGTCCAGAGGCTTACTCTGCGTGGAACCGCAGAGGATAAGCATGGAGGCTTTCTTGTCCTGATGGTATTCACTCCCCTCCCTGTCATGGAGGGTACGGAGGTGGGTCTGCAGGACAGCATAGAACAAGTCGGCAGCACCCGCAAACAGCGTCTTGCCGTCGTTGTATTGCGCCACGACGCTACGTATGTCCTCTTCACTCTCCGCATCGGTCATGACGATACCGCTTTTTCTGGCATCGGGAAAACGTTCTTCAAGTACCGACGTCGTGGCAGGAAACTCTGGGTCGTAGCTGAACGCCGTCTCTGCAATGGGAACCTCTCTCACCTCTTTTATATAATAGACCCCTTGACGGATAATACGTCCTTTCGACGGATTGGCAGGCAGATAGACAGCGCGCTTATAGCCCGTAGCTGCCATCAGTGCCTTTAGCTCTGCTACCACATGACCACGCAAGACAGAGTCGGTCTTCTTGAAAATGAGAAATGAGGAATGAGAAATGAGAAATGAAGAGGCGATGCGACGGGTTTCTGCCACCGCCTCATCCTCACTCATAGAGCGCGTGTCGGTGGCAATAACGGTAACACCGCTTGTTGCTACAACATCGCACCTCACAGCATCACCGCCAGCACACAGCAGCTGCACTGGAAAACCCTGCTCCGAGGCAATACCTGCTATCTCCGCAGCCCCCGTAATATCATCCGCAATAACAATCATATCTCTTACCTCTTACTTCTCCTATATATCGCCATCCGCGTAGCATAATCAATACTAAGCGTCATAGCAGAGTCGCTGGCAATGCCCTTTCCTGCCACGTCGAAGGCGGTACCATGGTCAACGCTAACACGGATGATAGGCAGTCCGAGGGTGATGTTAACACCACTGGCACTCTCCATCTTTCCCGTTTCCTTATTCCAGTTGAAGGCACACACCTTCAAGGGAATATGACCCTGGTCGTGATACATCGCTACGACGCCGTCGAACTGCCCGCACTTGGCTTTGGCAAAGACGCTGTCGGGAGGTACGGGACCCTCTACGTTGAAGCCACGCTGCTGCAGCTCCTCGATGGCAGGAATAATCTCCTGAGCCTCCTCCCAGCCGAACATGCCGTTCTCGCTGCTATGGGGATTCAGACCAGCCACGCCAATGTGGGGTTTCTCAATGCCGAACTGGCGGCAGGCATCGTCGATGAGTTCGACACACTCCATGACACGAGCCTTCTTCACCAAGTCGCAAGCCTTTCTCAGCGGTACATGGGTAGAGACATGGATGACGCGGATGGCATCATCGGCAAGCATCATAGCATATTTCTTGGTATGTGTAAACGTTGCGTAAATCTCGGTATGGCCATCAAAGTGATGACCTGCCAAGTTCAGTGCTTCCTTGTTCAACGGGGCGGTGACGGTGCCATCAACCTCGTCGGCCATGGCCAACTCTATCGCCTTCTTGATATACTGGAAGGCAGCATTGCCGCACTGTGCCTGTACCTTGCCAAACTCAAAGGTGCTCATATCTACACACTGCAGGTCATAGACGTCAATGGTACCAAACTCAAACTTGGCATCCTTCACGCTCTGTACAGCATTGACCTTCAAGTCATAGCCTAACAGCGCTACGGCCTGGCGCATGATCTCGGCATCGCCCGTCACGATAGGGCAGCACTTCTCGTAAGTCTCTTTGCGATTCAGGGCGCGCACCGTAATCTCCGGACCTATGCCGGCAGGATCGCCCATGGTGATTGCTAATATTGGTTTCATGTTATTCTGGGGTTACGTCGTTATTTCGAAATGTCGATATGTCGATATGTCGAATTAATACAATGAATTATAAATATCGCGGGCATCCTGCTCCGTGACTTCTCTCGGATTATTCTTCAACAGGCGCTGCACTTGCATGGCTGCTTTTGCCATACCGTCAACAGCCGTTTGAGGAATACCTAAGTCCGTCAGTTTCTTGGGAATGCCGACAGCCTCAGCCAAGCGGTAAATGAACTCAACACCACGCTGGGCAGTCTCTTCGTCGTTAGCACCGGGCTGACAACCCAAGGCAATGGCCACCTCGGCGTGACGCTTGACATTAGCGGGCATATTAAACTTCATGACCGAAGGCAACAGGATGGCGTTCGACAGTCCGTGGGGAATATGGAACTCGCCACCCAACGGATAACTCAGGGCATGAACGGCAGCGGTATTAACTGGTCCTAAGCATAGTCCTCCATACAGTGAGCCGAAAGCCAATGCCTCGCGGGCCTCCACGTCTTTGCCGTCCTTCACAGCACGTTCCAGATGAGCTGCGATGAGACGGATGCCCTGCAACGCATAGATATCGACTGACGGATGAGCAAACTTATTGGTATAAGCCTCGATGCAATGGGTCAGCGCGTCCATACCGGTATCAGCAGTTACCTTGGCTGGTACTGTCCAGGTCAGCTTCGGATCGACATAGGCAGCATCGGCAATGAGGAAGGGCGAAACGATGCCCTTCTTTAGGTGGTCGCGCTCGTCCAGCAGGATGGCGTTCGGCGAAACTTCTGAGCCCGTTCCTGCCGTCGTGGGCAGACAGGCAAACCACAGTCCCTTCTTCTTGATAAAACCTGTACCGAAGCAGTCGGCAGCCTGTTGGTCGCTATGAGCAAAGGCTGCTACCAGCTTGGCAACGTCGAGAACGCTACCGCCGCCAATACCTACCACGCTATCAGCACCGAACTGGCGTGCCTTCTCCACAATGGCGTTGAAGTCGTTGAGCGTGGGCTCAGCCATAATCTGGTCGAACACTTCAATATTGACACCTGCTGCCTGCAGGTCGTTCAGCGTCGCTTCGATAAGCGGACGGATGGGAGGAGCTGTCAGCACAAACAACCGCTGCAGTCCCATCTTCTTGTAATCTTCTACTAATGTCTGGATGCAGCCCGTACCGAAAACTATTTTCTGTGGCTGCAATAAAGTGATATTCTTCATGTCTTTCTGTTTTAATTTCTCATTCTCTCATTTTCTCATTCTCTCCATCTCCCCATCTCCCCTCCCTCGGGGAGGGCTGGGGGTGGGCTCACTTCTTTCTATCCTCATAATAGCCCCAGATGGTGAGTTCCTTGTCTGCCAGCGGAGTCTTGAAGAAGAAGCTGGCAACATAACCCACCACCAGGACGATGAGATGCGAATAGACTCCCAACATATACTTATGGTGTGAGAAGTTCCAGTCACCCAAGTCGAGTAACGTCTGCTTGACACCATCGCCATCGATGTCAACCTTCGTCGATGTCAGCACGGCGTATGCCGTATAGAGCACGGCGACGGCAATACCGATATACAAACCCTGGCTGTTGGCGCGACGGCTGAACAGTCCGAGGATGAAGATGCCAACGATACCAGCCGAGAAGATGGCATAGAGCGAGAACAGGGCTCCTAAGACTCCCTCGCCGCCCCACGAGATATACAGACAGGCAACGCCAATGGCTCCCAAGCCTGCTGCCACAACCATCCAGCGGCCGAAGTTCAGCTGTTCCTTGTCGGAAGCCTGCTTGCGGAAACGCATATAGTAGTCTTGCACGGCAATGGCGGAAAGACAGTTCAGGTCGCTGTCCAACGACGAGATGGCAGCGGCTGCGAGGGCAGCAATGATGAGACCACGGATGCCTACAGGCAACTCATGGGCAATAAAATAAGGGAATACCTCGTCGGCTTTGATACCCTCAGGCAAGAGGGGCGCGCCCTGCGCATGGTAATAGGCAAAAAGTGCCGTGCCGATGAACATAAACAATGCCCAGATGGGAACACTCATCAGCACTCCGATGTAGGCGGCTTTCTTAGCTTCCTTGTCGTTCTTGGCAGCGAGGTAGCGCTGCACGATGGTCTGGTCGGTACCATACTTCTGTAAAGCATAGAAGATACCGTTGAGCACCATGACGATGAACGTCAGTTGTGTCAAATCCCAGTCGTAAGGCCCGAAGCTAATCTTGTTGTATTCGGAGGCGATGCGGAAAGTCTCGGCAGGACCGCCTTCGATGCCGAACAAGAGGATGCCGATACAGATGATACCTCCGCCAATAAGCAGGAAACCCTGTGCCACGTCCATCCAGACAATAGCCTCCATACCTCCGAAAAGCGTCAATATAATAATGGTAACGCCCAAAATCAGTACGATGGTATAGATATTCATGTTGAGGAAGGTAGCCAACGCCATGCTAACGAGGAAAAACACCGTGCCAGCTTTCGAGAAGTGTCCTAACGTAAAGGCGAACGAGCTGTACAAACGGGCAAACAGTCCGAAACGACGCTCGAAATACTCATAGGTCGATAGGCGTATCACTTTACGGAACAAAGGAACGATCACGCCTACCAGTGCCAACAGTACGATAGGCACCATGAGTCCCTGCACCAAGAGTATCCAGTTGTCTGCGTATGCTGCACCGGGATAGGCCAGGAAGGTGACGCTGGAAATCAGCGTGGCAAAGATACTAATACCCACTGCCCAGGCAGGAATCTTACCGCCACCGGCAAAATACTGCGAAGTGTCCTTCTGCTTATGGGCAAACCACACTCCGGTGCCAATAGCTGCCAAGATAGACAGCAGCACGATGATATAGTCTATCCAATGCATAATTCCTAATTTCTAATTCCTAATTTCTCCCTAATCGCCTGTTCCTCTTCGGCTGAAAGACGCGTCAGCGGCATCAGCATCCAAGGTTCGCAGAGACCCTTTGTCTGCATCATCACCTTCAGAGCGGTAAGACTCTGACCCAGGGTGCGGTCTTTCTGATAAATCTTCGCTATCTCGTTGGTCTCGTCCTGCAGACGGTTGGCAGTAGCCATATCGCCAGCAACGGCAGCCTCATAGAGTTGCTGGAACATCTCCGGCACATAGTTGCCCGTCGAGGGCACGATACCATTGCCGCCTAACTCCAGCGAGTGGGCGCTCTGTGCTGCCCAGCCGCAGAAATAGGCAAAGTCGGGATGCGTCTTGGTAATCTCAATGCACTGTGCCATACGCTCCAGGTCGCGCTCTGAGTCTTTCAATCCCACGATATTGGGATGATCTGCCAGTCGGCTGATAACTTCTAAAGGGATGGACATGTGGGTCGTTGCCAAGATGTTATACAGCATCAGCGGTCCGGTGATGCAGTCTGCCAGCGTCTTGTAGTAGTCATACATCTGCTCGCTGGTCAGCGCATAGTAGGTGGGCAGGGTAGCAACGATGACGTCGGCACCCAGTGCCGTATAAACCTCAGCCTGGCGCACCTGCTCGGCAAAGCAGTTTCCCGTCAGTCCGACGTAAATGGTGATGGGTGTTGAGTGTTGTTTGTTGGTGTTGACAGCCGTCTCTACAAACAACTGACCGTCAGCTTGACTGACGCTATTACCTTCGCCGGTAGTTCCCATCAACAAGGGAGAGACTTTGTGATCGGCAAAAAACTGAATGATTCGCTTGACGGCTTCTACGTCGAGCCGTCCTTCCTGTGTGACGGGAGTGACCATCGGCACTACCACACCACGATACTTACTCTTGTTCATTGTCTTTTATAATTAGTAGTTTTGTTTCTATTATTATTAATAATGAATGCAAAGATACGTATTTTTTTAGAGAACAAGCAGAAATGTGACTGTTTTTTTTGTCTGTTAGAAAAGTTTTTGTATTTTTGTACCGTTTAAATGCTTTAATTGTTATCACATGAAACTATTACCGACTATGATGAAACGAGGCAGCATGCTCACGCTTGCTGCTCTTGCCAGCACATTGCTGCTGACTACCAGCTGCGACTACGACAAAGCGGTACCCGCATCGGAACTGCCCGCAGCAGCACAGACCTTCGTCAAGAAAAGCTATCCAGGTTGCACCATCCTGGCAGTGAAAAAAGATGTGGAGTGGTTTACTACGAAATACAAGGTCAGCATGGACAACGGCATGGAGATAGAGTTCGATGCCGACGGACTGCCTCTGGAAATTGACAATGACTAAGGATCAGCAGATAGCTCAGTTGCAACAGGTGAACATCGACCTGATGAACCGCAACATACAGCTCAGCCAACAGCTGGATGCCTATTACGACGTGCGCCGTCGGGTGCAGATGCTGAAGGAACTGGTGATACGGCACAAGGAGTTGCTGCAACAGACCGACCTGCGCGACGACGACGAACTGATGGCCATCATCGAGACGCGGCTGGAGGAGAGCCTCAGCTATCAGAACCCCAACTTCGGACTGAAGGAACTGGCTCAGATGGTGGGTACCTCGCAGCGGCGCATCCTCGATTTGTTCCGCCGGTCGCCCATCCACAAGAGTGCCGACGACTACCTGGACTACTTGCGACTGTTGCGTTCGATGTACTATCTTCAGACAGAGCCGTCGTGGAGCATCGCTGCCTGTGCCCAAGAGGCGGGATTTCTCGTCATCCGCACCTACAACCGCAAGTTTCAGGATGCACTGGGCATGACGCCGCATGAGTTCCGCCAACTGATAGAGGAGAACACACCTAAAGGATAGCTCAGACGACCTGTATTAGACAATAATACAGGACTCCTGCGGGATTTTGTCCACTATATGGCACTCTGTCCACACAAAAGTAGCAAAAAACTCAAGAATTGTTTTGAGAACAAACCAAAACGTTGTACTTTTGCAACACGAGAACAAAATAACTGAGTATTCACCCTTTAAAATGTAGAACTATGAAACAGATTAGATTTTTCCTCGTAGCACTGATGACCATCCTCGTGTCTAACGTAGCACTGGCTGACGATACACCCATTCCCGTAGAGCAACTGCCCGCAGCAGCAAAGGCTTTTGTACAGACGAACTTCCAGGGCAAGAGAATCCTCTATGCCGAGAAGGATAGGAACTCGTACGAGTGCCGACTGGACGACGGAACCAAGATAGAGTTCAACCGCAAGGGCGTCTGGAAGAAGGTCGATTGCCACATGACAGCCGTTCCCGCAGCTATCATTCCCGAAGCCATCCGCCAGTATGTATCAACCAACTTTGCCGGTACCATCATTACCAAGATTGACAAGGAGCGCTACGGCTACGACATCGAGTTGTCCAACGACATCGATTTGAAGTTCAACAACCAGGGTGCCCTGATAGGAATGGACGACTAAGCCGAAAAGGTTAAAGAGAACGTTATAACGTCCGTTCATTGTGGAGATTGCAATGAGCGGACGTTATCTTTTGCACCAATATTAACTATTTTTTGCAAATAATTCCCAGAGAAAGATAGCGATAGTTTCTTCTTTTTTTGTAACTTTGCAGTCGCTTAGAGTTTCCCGAAATGGGAAACTTTTTGCGGAAAGAAAACAGAAAAGTTTTCCAAAACGGATAACTTTCTGTCGCGAAACAAGGCAACAACTAAAGAAATTCTTATAATAAAATGGAGATTAAAAACTTTACTATCACCAAGCGTGACGGCTCGAAAGACCAGTTCTCATTGGACAAAATCATGAATGCCATCGCGAAGGCATTCGACAGTGTGAATGTTCCAGCTGACTTAGGAACAATTTCCAAAATTTTAAGTCATCTGGATATCAAGGACGACATTACGGTCGAAGATATCCAGAACCAGGTAGAGGAAGCTTTGATGCGCGAGGGCTTCTACAATGTGGCCAAATCATTCATGCTGTACCGTCAGCAGCACACCGAAGACCGCGAGACGCTGGCCAAGTTGCAGTTCCTGTCTGACTATATGGAGTCTGCCAACGCTGCCACGAGTTCTAAGTTCGATGCCAATGCCAATGTGGAGCACAAGAACATTGCCACACTGATTGGCGAGTTGCCCAAGTCAAACTTCATCCGTCTGAACCGCCGTCTGCTCACCGAGCGCATCAAGAAGATGTATGGTAAAGAGCTGGCCGACGAGTACATTGACAAGCTGACACACCATTTTATATATAAGAACGACGAGACGTCACTCGCCAACTACTGCGCCTCTATCACCATGTATCCGTGGCTCATCGGCGGCACAACGGCCATTGGCGGCAACTCGACAGCGCCCACCAACCTGAAGTCGTTTGCCGGTGGATTCATCAACATGGTATTCATGGTCAGCTCCATGCTGGCGGGTGCCTGCGCCACTCCCGAGTTCCTGATGTACATGAACTACTTCATCGGCAAGGAGTATGGCAAGGACTACTGGCAGCATCCTGACCAGCAGGCAGACTTGAGTCTGAAGAAGCGCACCATCGACAAGGTCATCACCGACTACTTCGAGCAGATTGTCTATTCGCTGAACCAGCCCACCGGTGCCCGCAACTACCAGGCTGTCTTCTGGAATATTGCCTACTACGACCGCTTCTATTTCGAGAGCATCTTCGGCGAGTTCTACTTCCCCGATGGTTCACAGCCCGACTGGGAAGGCCTCAGCTGGCTGCAGAAGCGCTTTATGAAGTGGTTCAACCAAGAGCGCACCAAGACCCTGCTGACCTTCCCCGTGGAGACCATGGCACTGCTCGTTGACTCCAACGGCGAGTGCAAAGACCAGGAGTGGGGCGAGTTCACTGCCGAGATGTACAGCGAAGGACACTCGTTCTTCACCTATATGAGCGACAATGCCGACTCACTGAGCTCTTGCTGCCGTCTGCGCAACGAGATTACCGACAATGGATTCAGCTATACGCTGGGTGCCGGTGGTGTGTCAACAGGTTCTAAGTCTGTGCTGACTATCAACTTGAACCGCTGCATCCAGTATGCCGTCAACAACAAGATGAACTATCTGGAGTATCTGGAGGGTGTCATCGACCTCTGCCACAAGGTGCAGCTGGCCTACAACGAGAACCTGAAGGAGTTGCAGGAGCACGGCATGCTGCCTTTGTTCGATGCCGGCTACATCAATATCGGTCGCCAGTATCTCACCATCGGCATCAACGGTCTAGTAGAGGCCGCCGAGTTCATGGGGCTGAAGATTACTCCCAACGACGACTACAAGAAGTTCGTACAGGACATCCTCGGTCTTATCGAGAAGTACAACAAGCAGTACCGTACCAAGGACATCATGTTCAACTGCGAGATGATTCCTGCCGAGAATGTCGGTGTGAAGCATGCCAAGTGGGATCGTGAGGATGGCTATTTCGTACCCCGCGACTGCTACAACAGCTACTTCTATGTCGTAGAGGACGACTCGCTGAGCGTCATCGACAAGTTCAAGTTGCACGGCGCTCCCTACATCGAGCACCTCACAGGCGGCTCTGCCCTGCACATGAACCTCGACGAGCACCTGTCGAAGGAGCAGTACCTGCACCTGTTGAAGGTTGCTGCCAAGGAGGGTTGCAACTACTTCACGTTCAACATTCCCAATACCGTATGTAACGACTGCGGACACATTGACAAGCGTTATCTGAAGGAGTGTCCTCACTGTCATTCGAAGAATGTCGATTACATGACTCGTATCATTGGATACCTGAAGCGCGTCAGCAACTTCTCACAGCCACGCCAGGAAGAGGCAGCACGCCGCTTCTATGCTCATGCGGAGGGATAGATGAGAGTTGAGAGTTGAGAGTGAAGACCCCAGACCCTTGACCCTTGACCTTAGACATTAAACATTAGACAATTGACATTTTCAATTGAGCAATGCTGAAATACGTAAACACAGGCGTCGTATTCCAAGAGATTCCTGACGAAGTGACACTGGCAATTAACATTTCTAATTGCCCGTGTCACTGTCCGGGATGCCACAGTCATTATCTTTGGGAAGACATTGGGTTGCCCTTGGATACTGACGCCATCGATGACTTTATACGCCAGTACGGAACAGATATCACCTGCCTGTCGTTTATGGGAGGTGATGCTGACCCTGTGGCTGTCAACCAGCTGGCTCAATACATCCATGAGGAACATCCGCAGTTCAAGGTGGCTTGGTATAGCGGACGGCTACGCATACCACCGACGGTGTCTAAAGCAGACTTCGACTTCATCAAGGTGGGACCCTATATCAAACACTTAGGTCCGCTGAAGTCGCCTACCACCAACCAGCGCCTCTACCGCCGCCTGGAGAATGGCGAGTTCGAGGACATCACCTATCGCTTCTGGCGGCACGCTTCCGTGGCCGTATAGGGATAGACCAGCATCAACAGGAAATACAAGGCACTGCCCGTTACCAAGCCCGCTATGACGTCAATGGCATAGTGGGCATAAATATATACGGTACTCAGGCACATCGCAATAAAGAACGGCAGAATGGTATAGATGAGTGCTTTGCTGCGGGTGCGCCATGCCAGAAGCATGACCACCGTAGTGATACCCACATGACTGCTGGGGAAAGCTGCCGTAGGACGCTCGCCGGCATCGTGTGTAATGTCGAGCAGATGATAAAAGAATCCGTCCGCCCAGCCAGGAGCCGCCATACGCTCGGAATGGGTCAGAAACCAGTCGCCAAGATTGGGGAAAACGCCCTCGGCTATCTTCTCCGTACCGACTGCCAAGTAGTAGAACTGCGGACCCGTGACGGGCAATAACACGAAGATGACGTAATAGACGAAGAAGGAGGTGAGCAGCACGAAAGCCGCCATCTGGAACTCGTGGTAGCGCTTGAAGAAGTAATACAGGCAGACCAGTGCCATCAGTGGGAAGTAGCTCACGTAGCCTAAGCACATGATTTCAGAGAACCAGCTCCACGGCACCCACTGCGAGAAGAGCAACGAGGGCTGGCAACCGAAGAGCTGCTGCTCGAAACCGGCAAAGACGTGGTCGAGATTCGGCAGGCAACGGTTCATCTCGTAGGTATCGGGATACCACCAGCTCAGAAAGAGCATCTGTACCACGACGCGCAGAAGAAGCGTCAGTCGGCAGGGTACCAAGCGATAGACCAGCCACATGGCCATTGTGACGACGAAGAAGTTGATACGTCCTTCAATCATGAGGCTCCTGTTGGGCAGCTCCTGCCACAGCATCGCCATGACCACCAGCGTAAACAGCAGATAGCCCATGGCTATCCACTCCACCATCAGCAGGCCCTTGCGGGGCTTTTTCTCTATAGCGAATAACGTTAATTTCATAGCCATCCGTTGTCTTTATACCACCGCACGCATCGCTGTACGCCCTCCTGCAACTTGACAGTAGGCTCATAGCCGAGTTCCTGCTGGGCTGGGGTAATGTCACAACGCCAGTTGCGCTGCCGCATGATGTTGTATTTGTCGTTGTTCAGCGCCGTCACTTTTCCCGTCAGCCGACCGATATACTCGCCGCAGAACGTCACGATGCGTAGCACCCATAGCGGCGCCGTGATGCGTATCCACCACGGATTGCCCAATTCCTTGCGTATCAGATTGCTGAAGGTAGAAGACTGATACACCTCGCCGTCACTCAGGAAGTACTTGCGCCCTGTCCTACCCTTCTCCATAGCCAAGAAGACCGCCTGCACCACATCAGCGACATAGACGAAGGTGATGTCCTGCTGCTGGTAGCCCACGGCAAAGTCGGTATGTGCCTGGATGCTCTTGAACATCATGAAATAGTCTTTCTCACGAGGCCCATAGACGCCCGTCGGTCTCAGAATAACGTAAGGAAAAGGCTTCAACTGTAAACTGTCAACTGTAAACTGTAAACTATCAACTGTAAACTGTAAACTATCAAGCCAATTCTCCGCTTCCAGCTTGCTGCGTCCGTAGGCGGTATTGGGCTTCGCCTCGTCACTCTCCAGTATCTCCGTATAGGGCTGCTGTTCACGGATGGCGCCCATGATGCTCAGCGAACTGATATAGACAAAGCGCTTCAGCGGCATCTGCAGGGCTATCAGCGCACGGACCAGATTCTTCGTTCCTTCGGTATTGATACGGCGGAAGTCTTCCTGGTGCAGGCACTTCGTCACACCGGCAGCATGCACCACATAGTCGAAGGCATGGTCCTGCAACTGTTCCTTCAGCGCCTCTTCCGACGAGAGGTTCAGCTCGATGAAGTGGATACGCTCGTCCTGCAAGAAGGCTTTCGAACTGCTCTTGCGCACTGCCGCCCACGTCTCAAAGCCCCGTTTCAAGGCCTCCTCAACGATAAAGGAACCGATGAAACCGCTGGCTCCTGTGATGAGTATTTTTGGATTCATGCGTGCAAAAGTACAAAGAAGAAAGCGAAAAACCAAAGTTATATTTGCTTTTTTCAACAAAAAGCACTATCTTTGCCACATAAAAACTTAAAACGATACAATTATGGGCAAGAGTAAAGGCAGACGACTGAACAAGAAAATAATTGCAGAAATGCTGCAGACGCTGTTCCAGCAGCATCCCAACGAGGTGTTTACCATCAAGCAGGTCTTCAAGGTCTTGAAGTTAGATACGCATCCCACCAGGATGCTCGCCATCGACATCATGGAAGAGATGACGTGGGACGACTATCTGGCAAAGGACAGCGACAATACCTACCACCTGAACCTGAAGACGCAGGTGCAGGAGGGTACCTTCATCCGCAAGTCCAACGGCAAGAACTCCTTCCAGCCCGACGATGGCGGCAAGCCCATCTTCGTCAGTGAGCGCAACTCCATGTTTGCCTTGAACGGCGACCGTGTGCGTGTGGCTATGATGGCTCGTCGTGAGCGCCATATCAAGGAGGCGATGGTGGTGGAAATCCTGTCGCACAAGCTGGACCAGGCGGTCGGCAAGCTGATGGTCGAGAAGGACTATGCCTTCCTCGTGACGGAAGGCAACACGTTTGTCCACGATATTCTCATTCCCAAGAAGAAGCTGAAGGGCGGCAAGACCGGCGAGAAGGCGGTCGTCAAGATTACGCAGTGGCCGTCGGCGGCGTCGAAGAACATCGTCGGCGAGGTCATCGACGTCTTAGGCAAGGAGGGCGACAACAACGTGGAGATGCACGCCATCCTGGCGCAGTATGGACTGCCTTACCGGTATCCCAAGAATGTCGAGGACGCTGCCGACAAGATTGAACCGGGCATCACTCCCGAGGAAATCAAGCGCCGCGAGGACTTCCGCGACGTGTGGACTTGTACCATCGACCCCAAAGATGCCAAGGACTTCGACGACGCTCTGTCGTTCCGTGAGCTCAAGAGCAAGTCGGCAGGTGGCAAACTCTACGAGGTGGGCGTCCATATCGCTGATGTCAGCCACTACGTGAAGGAGGGTTCTATCATCGACAAGGAAGCTGTCAAGCGTGCCACCAGCGTCTATCTCGTCGATCGCACCATCCCCATGCTGCCCGAGCGCCTCTGCAACTTCATCTGCTCGCTGCGTCCCGACGAGGAGAAGCTCTGTTACAGCGTCGTCTTTACCTTGGACGAGGACGCCAACGTGAAGGATTATCGCATTGTGCATACCGTCATCAAGAGCAACCGCCGCTATGCCTATGAGGAGGTGCAGGAGGTGTTGCAGCCCTCCCAAAAGCAGGGAAAGAAAAATGCTGTGGCGGAGGATCCATACGCCGAGCAGCTGCGTATGCTTGATAAGTTTGCCAAGCACCTGCGCGAACGGAGATTCAAGGGCGGAGCCGTCAAGTTCGACCGCGAGGAGCTACACTTCGACATCGACGAGAACGGAAAGCCCACACGTGCCTATTTCAAGAAGTCGAACGACGCCACACAGCTCATCGAGGAGTTCATGCTCCTGGCCAACCGCACCGTTGCCGAAAGCATCGGCAAGGTCAAGAAGCGCCCGGGACAGAGCACAAAGGCAAAGACCTTCGTCTATCGTGTCCACGACCAGCCAGACCCCACCAAACTGGAGATGCTGCGCGAGTTTGTGGTCAAGTTCGGCTATAAGATGAAGACCAGCGGCACGAAGGGAGCCATCTCCAAGTCGCTGAACAGCCTCATGGACGACTGCCAAGGCAAGAAGGAGCAGAAACTCATCGAGACCGTGGCCCTGCGCGCCATGATGAAGGCGAAATACTCTACGCATAACATCGGCCACTACGGACTGGCCTTCGACTACTACACACACTTCACCAGTCCTATCCGCCGCTATCCTGACACGATGGTCCACCGCCTGCTCACCAAATACCAGGACGGCGCCCGCTCTGCCAACCAGGACAAGTACGAGGAGCTGAGCGAACACAGCTCAGACATGGAGCAGATAGCACAGCAGGCCGAGCGCGACAGCATCAAGTACAAGATGGTGGAGTTCATGGAGGATAAGATAGGCAACGAGTACGATGCCCACATCAGCGGCATACAGTCGTACGGCATCTACTGCGAGATTGATGAGAACCACTGCGAGGGCATGGTGCCCATGCGCGACCTCGACGACGACTACTACGACTTCGACGAACGCAACTACTGTCTCGTAGGCCGCCGCCATCACCATAAATATCAGTTGGGCGATGCCATCCGCATCAAGGTGGCTCGTGCCAATCTGGAGAAACGCCAGCTGGACTTCTCCATTGCCGATTAGACCCTTGACTCTCGACACTCGACCCTTGACTCTCGACACTCGACACTCGACATGAAAAGACTAATTCTATTCCTTTGCGGACTGCTGACCATGAGCAGCCTCATGGCACAGTCCCCTGCCACGGACTTTGTAAAAGGTGCCGACGTAGGCTTCCTGCTCGGTCAGGAGCGGCACGGTGTGAAGTTTCACGACCGCCAAGGACGGGAGCGCGAATGTCTGGAACTGCTGAAGAACGACTACCACATCAACGCTATCCGCATGCGTGTCTGGGTCAATCCGCGAGGCGGCGACTGCGACAAGTACGCCCTGCTGACGATGGCACGGCGCGTCAAAGCGTTGGGGATGGACTTCATGGTCGATTTCCACTACAGCGACTGGTGGGCAGACCCCGCCAAGCAGAACATTCCGAAGGCGTGGCTGGGCCACTCATACGAAGAGATGAAGCAGGATGTGCGCCAGCATACCATCGATGTCTTGACGCTGCTGCGCGACAACGGCATTACGCCTCGTTGGGTGCAGGTAGGCAACGAGACTGCCAACGGCCTGTTGTGGAGCGTCAAGACCGACGAGCGCGGTTGGGAAGTCAAGGACTCGTTAGGCAACACCTTCATCACACACTCCATGGGACATATCGACACCGAGCCTCAGCAGTATGCTGGCTTCATCCGTGCAGGCTACGATGCCGTGAAGGAGGTCTTCCCCGAGGCCATCGTCATTGTCCATCTGGATCGCGGACACCTGCAGCAGCTCTACGACTGGAACCTCGATACCATCTTGAAGTACGGTGGCAAATTCGACATGGTAGGCATGTCGCTCTATCCCTACTGGGCGATAGAGAAGGACTCTACCCTCACTGCCGACGGCATCATCACCGACTGCATAGCCAATATCCGCCACGTCAGCGAGAAATACCACTGCGACGTCATGATCGTCGAGACCGGTTACGAGGTCGATGAGCAGCATCCAGAGGTCATGGAGGCTGGACGCCGCCAGCTCTCTCGCCTCATCCGTGAGGCCCGCAGCGCCACCAACGGCCACTGCCGTGGCGTCTTCTACTGGGAACCCCAGTGCCTCCCTGGCGGCTACAAGCTCGGCGCCTTCGACAGCAACGCCACCCCCACCGCCATCATGGACGCCTTCCTCGACGAGTAATCCCTTTCCCCAACACAGAGAGATTAAATTAGGAATTAGGAATTAGGAATTAGTAATTATGATTACCTGTAAACTGTAAACAGCAAACTAAAAAACTCTGTGTCTCTGTGTTGAGAAACAAAAAAGTACACAACGGAGTTGCGTCCGCTGTGTACCCATTAACTACAATAGGCCCTACGCATCTCACGACGCCAAAATGACCTATACTACATAAATAACTAATATAATATTATGAAAAAACTGGGCCCTGCACACCTCGCGGTGTCGTGCTTCGATGGCCCTCATATTACTTGGTTTCTACTTTCTTATTCCCCCTCCTCCCCTCCCTTGAGCAGGGAGGGGTCGGGGGTGGGTCTTCTTAGTACTCTTCTTCGTCGTCGAAGTCGAAGTTGCGAGCACCAGTAGTAATGCCAGTGCCATCACCATAGTTTCCTTGGGTAGCGATGGTCTCACTTCCTGCTAATATCTGCTTCTGGCTTGCAATCTTTACGACCTCTATGGTCGGATTGATATATGTCTTTTTCATTTTACTTTCTTGTTTTTATTTTAAACACAGAGGTACAGAGAGACAGAGTTCTTTCTATTATTCCGTTCTTTGTATCTCTGTGTTAATGAATACTCTTTTTACTTAATCACGACTTTGAGCTTCGCTCGAGCTCGTTCACGTTCGGAAGAACTCGAGCAAGCTCAGTTCTTCTCTCACTTAATCACGACCTTACGTCCATTCACGATATACAGACCCTTCGTGGGCTGAGCAACCTTGCGACCGCTCAGGTCATAGAACTCACCTCTTACATCAGCCTTCAGACCTCTTACTTCGCTAATAGCGGTTGTTTCTTCATCGTCAAAGATAATGCTGAGACGTCCTTCGCTAATAGCCTCGGTCAGATGCAGATAGGCCTTGCCGGCACCCAGCGTAGCATCATCGCTGTTCAGATAGTAGAAGCCAAAGGTGTTCTCAGGATCTGCAGTCTTCCAACCATATACATAGTTGTAGCTTCCTGTGGTTGACTTAGCCACTGAACCACCAGAAGGCATACCAACGAGCTTGTTGCCATCGATAGCCGTTCCGTCTGTGTCAGCCACGCTGATTGTGAATGTAGCATCAACAGAACCCTTAATCATCAGACCTTCACCAGCAGGAACAACACCTGTAGCAGGCTTAACGACTACATCCGTTCCGTCAACGCTCTCAGCATAGTAAGCCTCACCGCCGCTGATGGTGTTCAGGTCGAGCGGATAGCTGCTTGAGAATGAATTCCAACCAGTAGTATTAATCGTACCGGAAACAGAAGCCATCACAGCATCCAAACGCTCTGTGCCTGCAATCAGAACAGTAGCAACATTCTTGATAAGAATCTTAGCATTTTCTGTATATTTGTCTCTATTGTCGCAAGACAAGCCAATACCAAAGAACTGCTTATCTAAGTGGGCATTGTCAATAATGGCGTGCATAGCCACTTTACTATCAGAACCTATGCCCAGAGCAACATTGTTAGTAGGCTCAGCTTGCCAACCATTGATAGTCTGAACCTGATTACCTGAAGCCCCGCTATAGAAGTTAATCTTATTGCCACTAAATGTAACTCCGTCGAGAATCTTGTACTGATTAGAGTTGGGAGTAATATCTGCGGTCTTAGGATTACTCTCGCCAGTAGCCCATCCCCAACGATTACTTGAAGCAGATTCATTATAGGTATAATTAAACACCTTCATATTAATGATAGGTACATATCCTACAAATGCCTTCAGTTTGTTAGGCATCACATCACCACCAGCGCCTTTAAGAGCCTCTGAGAACACCAATAAATCAGCATTCTTCAAATCATTAGAAGGAGTTGCATCTGCAGATGTATATGATACAGGAACCATATTATATACGCCTTTTAATGATGCATAAATTCCATCACTTTCAGGATTGTAGCTAGCGTAGTCACTATATTTTCCATATACCCAGCCTACATAGCTCTTACCGCTATCGAAGTTGTTGGTATAGCTAACCTCAGCAGAAGGATCCTTGCTGCCTACGGTAGCACGAGCCAGAAGGGTCTGCCCGGCAGTAACGTTTACAGTGCAAGCCAAATCGGTGAGCTCCTGGTCAGTCCAGTTGGCACCGCCATCGACAGATGTCTCAATCTTCGTTGTACCCGTCTCACCTGTAATGGTCACAGGATAAGCCTTGTTTTCGAACGAGAAGGTGCCAGCACTGATAGCAGGAGCGGGACTGAACGTAGAAGGATAGGTAACGTTAATATAAGAGATATACTGAATATCACTGATTGCACCAGAACCCTCGCCAGCTACTATGTCAATAGTTCCAGTAGAGCCGCTATAGGTATATGTAGCTATGCGATTACCGTCCGTACCACTCTTCTCATATTCCGTTGAGCCGTTAATGGTTGTTGCAGTGAAGTCTTTATAGCTCTTAATGGTGACAACAGAGCCATTGACAACAGGAACTGTCAGCGTGGTACCAGTGTTAATCTGTGCCCACTGGTCAGCTCTGTTCTTGTTGTTCAGTTTACCTGTAGTGGTATTGATTGCGATTGGCATATCAACAGACTTGGTATTGATAGTAGCCTGATTTACAAGATAACCAGTATTACCCTGAAGTTCAAAGTTTCCGTAGCTATCGCTGAAGTCCCATGTTACTTCGAAGTCGGCAAGGCTACCATCCAAGGTCTCTGCGAAAGTATCCTCAGCGTTATCAGCAAAGACGGGAGTCAGTGTCTTGTTGCCATCAGAACAGTCAATAGTTCCACCAACAGCGGTCGTCTTGCTACCATCGTTCCAACCTGTCAGCGTCTGGTTAGCGCTGCTCAGGTACTTGTTTGCAGGAGCTGTGAAGTTGTCGTCATTATCGGCATATTCAGCACCAAAGACATCGGTACGTGTACCCTTCTGACTCTCAGTAACGGTATAGCTAATAGTTTTACGAGCTACAAAGTAGGCCACAGCAGTATGGATCTCAGTTACATTCTCAAAAGTATAAGGATTCGTTGTTACAGGATTCTCGGTGTCGTTATCTATAATCCAATGCTGGAATTTGTAAGCAGCTTCGGGATTTGCAGTAACTGTGGCATCATCGCCTTCGATGATTTCACCACCACCGGAAACCTCACCGTAACTTGACTGACCGTCTGCAACGGAAGCAGTAACAGCATAAGTAGGAACAGCATCAAATACAGCAGTATATGTAGCAGCTGCCGAAACTGTGATTTCTATTGGATTCACAGTATTACCTTCAAAGTCCTCACCATCCTTCTGCCATTTATTAAAGGAATAACCACTATTAGGAGTTGCTTTCAGCTCAGTCTTTGCACCAGACACAAATGATCCGCCACCAGTAATCTCACCACCTGCAGCAGGAGATGCCTCAGTCGTAATAGCCACCTTGCTGGTAGAGCCATAAGTAACACCCATATACACCACATAGGTTTGGTCATTGTCACCAGTAATACCACCACCACGATATATCTTATATGTACCAGCTGGAAGATTGTGAACTTTCATCACCCTTACATCCTTGTAAGTTTTACCACCGACGGTATGAGTTCCAGAATAGGATACCTCTGTATAATCTGTCCACGTGGATATTTCTGCCTTAGTTTTAGAATCGTTTGTATCTTCAAGCAACAACGTACCATTAGGATTAGTATTAAGTGACTGGACTATGGTAAGAGTACCTGTTCCTGTAGTTACTACCTGAGTCCATGTTGAACTCTCATGTTTCAGACCTTTACTAAATGCCTGACCATAGAATGTGCATGTCGTAGATTGATAACTATATTTGCTGGTGTTACAAGACCATGTCGCACCTGTACCACCAATCTGGGAAGCTGAAATAGAATTGTTTGAGCTACCATTCAACAACAGATAGTTATTGTCGGGATATAAGGAAGACACCGTAATGGTTGCAATATTTGAGGTCAAATAATTGCCGCTTCCATCTCCAACGCGACAATAATAATATGCAGTACCTGCAGCAGATGTAGAAATATTACCTGCTGCCAATGTTGCAGAGGTTGCACCTTCTATAGCAAGTTCGGCATCTATGGTTGCAGCATTCGTTGTATTCTTATACCACTGATAGGTATAGTTACCTGTACGAGTCAGAGCCTCAACGGTAAGTGCTGCTGGTGTTGCACCAACAGTATAATCAGCACTAACTGGTTGAGTTACAATAGCAACATCTGAACTAAGTGTCCACTGGGCATAAAGCTTCGTGTCAGCAGTAATCGAAAAAATATCTCCAGCATCATAGCTCGTTCCAGAGCCGTTGGAAGCCGTATTCCAACCATCAAAGTCAAAATATGTCTTTGCAAGAGAACCCGTATTTCCTAAAACAGTAACTTCATCATCTGAAGAATACTCATTTTCATCTGTAGGAACTTCGCCAGAAGTATTTCCGTTACCATAGTAAGTGACAGAATAGGTTGAACCACCGCCACTGCCTGTGGTATAGGTAAGTTGTATTGATGTAATCGTTGAATTTCTATTAGAATTGTTTGTGCCATCGTTACATGTTAAAACAAAGGACATACTTCCACTTTTACTCAATCCTGTCTTTGCTGTGCCAAATGATACAGCACTCCCGTCTAGAGCATAAATAACTTTAGAATTACTAGTTCCATTAACTTTAAAACTTGTAATAGTAACGCCATCGCCTATTGTAAATGTAATTGTTGCGATTTTTGACCCTTGTAATGTTATCTTAGAACCAGAACTATATGTACATGATCCAGCATTAGTTCCCCCAACTGCGGTTATAACAGTACCATCAGCAGGAAGAAAGTAAGAATCTGCTGTTTCTTTAGAATCTGGCGTTAAAGTTAATTCCTCATCCGCCCACGCCCCACTACATACTGTTAGTAGGAGCGTCAATAAACAAAATAGTTTTCTTTTCATTTTTTTGTAGTTTTAATTAGTAATTTGATTAATTGTGATTATATATTGTTTGATATTTGTTTTCTATCATTAGTATGCTCCTTAGGAGTTCTCCTTTCATCAACTTGCGTACGCACGTGCGAACCTTATTATTTATATAGTAGATTTGTTTTATTAGTAATTTGTTATTAATCCTCCCCCCAGCCCACTGCGAGCCAGGGGGAGGAATTGGTTAATTAATACTCGTCTTCGAAGTCATCGAAGTCGTATTCACGACCTAATGAATTGTAATTGCCGTCACCGTTTACTTCTGCAGGAGTGCTGTCCTGAAGGGGCGAGCCTGCCAACATTCCAACGGTCTGAATCTTCACGACCTCCATTGAGGGATTGATATATGTCTTTTTCATATTCATTTCCTCCTTTCTTTATTTAAACATTACTTTCTTTCCGTTCACGATATAGATGTTACCCTTGACAGGAGTAGCCACGCGCTGACCGTTGAGGTTGAAGAACTCACCTCTTACTTCAGACTTCAGACCTCTAACTTCGCGAAGCGATGTGGTTTCGCCTTCGTCAAACATGATGGCCATGAACTCGCGAGCAGCAGCATCTCCCTTCGTAGAGGTGCTCAGATAAGCGCGGTTAGGCAGCAGATAAGCACCGCTGGCTCTATAGAATCCTATCACATCGTCTTTCTTGGAGAAGATGTAATTGTACTTGTCGGCAGAGGTCTCAGGAATCTGAGTACGTGTGGTTACACCTACCAGCTCATTGCCAGCAATAGCTTCCTTACCTGTTTCAGAGACGTTAATCGCATAGTTGCCTGCACTCTCTGCAAAGAGGATGACACCAGTGTTTGCAGGAATGATATTGTCTGAAATCTTGGTCAGAGTAACTGCCTCGCCTTCACCATTTGCAGAAGCAGTATAAGCAGTAACACCTGTGCCTGTAACGTTCAGCTCTCTTGCATAGCAGAAGGTAGCGTACTGAGCATCAGTGATTGTCACTTCAACAGTAGGCAGAGAGGTGCGGTAGTCAAAGTTTTCTGTACCAATGATAGCATAAGTCAGAGTAAAAGAGTTTATCCATGCATTGGCACTTGCTGTCTGAGACATAGTATAGGTACCTTCTTTGTTATCAGAAGAAGTAAATGTATAGGAGCCGTCCTTCTGCATAGAGGCAAGTTCTGTTGATCCTGCTTTTAGGACAACTGCAGCTGTTCCACCCCAATCCATGGCAGGACAGTTCAACTGTATTTTCTTTGCATTCAATGCAGATACAGGAAGTGTAAATGTAACGGTAGCATTTTTACTTTTTAACATCCCTGCATTGCCTGTTGTAAATGTTACATTACTCCAAGACCATGAAACACCATTGATAACTTGTGGCTGTGATGGCTCAGTTTGCTTTAAGTTGAGTGTAGATGTAACCTCTTCTTCGCCACCTTCACGCTCTTGTGCAAACACAGCATAGTACTTGTCATCGTTATCCTCTGGTGTAACAGTAGCACCAAGTGCAGTCATTGAAGGCTCGTCATCAGTAGGAGCAACGGTAGATGTGCTCCATCCAACAAATGTATAATCACCACAAGTTGTAGGAGTGGGAACAGCAATAGCAGCGCCAGAAGTAGCCTGACGAAGTACTGTCTCAACACCATTCACAGAGAATGTTATCATATAGCGAGGACTGACAGTGATGGTATAGCTTTCACTTGCTGCCAAATATGGAGTAGTAACACCTGCTTCTACAACTTCTCCTGCCGCAGCAGAAGCAGTAATAGTTGCAGTACCACAAGCACCATTCAGCGTCAGAGCACCCGTTTCAGTATTGAAGTCGCCAATGATACTACTTGCATCAACCTTGCTATAAGTAACAGCAGTATGAGCTCCTTCTACTGACTTGCCAGTAAATGCTGACAATGCACTGGTAACCTCATCGAATGCTTCATCACCACCTTCAAATGACAGAGTCTGTGCAGTAGGAGCATTGTGAGTCTTAACAAACTGGCTCTGCTCATAGAGGTTAATTCGAGGGGTATTACCATTATATAAACTTACGAAACCTGTAAAGTTACCCTTTTCCTTATCGTTTACAGAAGCACCACTATTAGGAGAATACATTGTAATTGTTGCATCTACTTCTTCTATCTTACTTCCATCCTTAAGAGTTGTGGTAGTACTTGGCTTATCTACCGTAACAGCATTGATAGTTACAAGTTGACCGTCAAGTGAAGCAGCATTTGCGCTAACCTCTGCAACTGTTTTAGTTAAAGCTGTCGGAATTGCTCCATCTTCAGTAACTGTAGCTGCACTGAGGTCGATAGCCGTTAGTTGGTCTATACTATTTGTAATCTTTACAGTACCGCTAACAGCACCATTTATCTTCTGACCTGCAACCAATCCATGCTCAGACTTGTTGACAAGGATGGCAGCACTTGCATCCTGAATATATGCATAGTTGCCTGCTACATAAGTAACAACTGCATCGGTTAAATCTGCTGCAAATGCAACACCTGTGCTATTATCTATAGTCTTCAATCCAGCAATAGTTGTTGTGGTCTTAACAACAACATTGTATGTTGCCTGAGCGGCCTTATGTACGCCAAGCTCAGCATCAAGATATGCAGTAATAGTTGCAGTACCGATACCAACTGCAGTAACAACGCCAGATGCGTCTACTGTTGCTACGCTTTCATTACTTGACCTATAACCTGTAACTGACTTATCGACTCCAGTTACAGAAGCTGCATTTGTATAAGTTGTCGTTCCGTCAAGGTACAAAGTCGTGTTACCTTTTTCAAAATCCACTGTAGGCTGGATAATTGCAACATCAGGGTTAGAGTTATAGGCTGTCTTTACAGGGACATAGAGTTTTGATTTTGAATAATTATTGGTTGTTTTATAGGTGCTGGATGCCACGCAATAATATTTCCACCTATTGCTTGTATATTCTAGGACACCAACCTTTGAATTATCGCTTGGATTTGTTTTATTCTTCAACACAAACAAATTATCACCACCTGTATGCTCTTCAATGATCCATTTGTTATTTGAAGCATTTAAACTAACATTACCACTACTACTTGGAATCGTAGCTATTCCCAGAGTACTATTAATTTCTAACGAGGTTGTTGTAAGTGTAAATCCATTTGAAGTATCACCATCTAAACTCCATACTATATTATTGGTAGGAGTTATCAATCCATCTGTTTCTGAGGGTGCATCAACACTGCCTAATTCATCGTCAATAGCTTTACTATTATTCACAATAATAATATTAGAAGCAGAAGTTGCCTCACTCAGTTCTGTCACTCTCTGATATTTTGTTCCATCAATACCATCAAGAGAATATACCGCATATAGTGTAACGTTATCTGTTGGATAATAGGTTTCGCCCGCTAAATACAGTATTGGACGATTCTGTGTACTTGTCTGAGAAGCCGCAGCCCAGCCAGCGAATGTCCATCCGTCTAATTCTATTGTTGCTGATGGAAGAGTAACACCACCTTTATATTCTGTCTCTGTATCAGAAGACTTTGCAGGTGTTCCTGCGCCACCATTATATGTTACTGTGTATTTTGTTCCTGCATTAACAGTAATAGGAATATTTACGGTTTGTTCTGTTTCAGCCCAAGTGTAGCTTACAACAACTTTATCATTGGTTGTACTCAGTGCGGTTTCTGTACTCGGAGTTAATGTATAATCATCAATTACTTCTTCCAAACCATCACTGTTTGAATAATGTGCAGTAACCACTAATCCTGTTGGGTCGAAGAAATCCTTTTCAGTATATGTTATATTTGCGAAAGTTCCGCTATTATAAGACAAAGAAGACAATGTGCCGACTGTAATCGGCATATCTACAGTCTTTTCATTCCACGTAAAACGAATAAATGTGTCATCTGTAGTCAAAGGAGTTGAGGCGTTAGGGCTTGCCGTATAACCAGATGTAACATCCATTGTTTCCTCGTTATCATATACTGCCTCTAATACCAAACCAGTAAAGTCTGGAGTTTCTCCAACTTTATATTTAGTCTTTGAAGCCGTTTTAACACGGATACTTTCAAGTGTTGCAGATGGTGCTTCATTAATAACAAAGGTTATTTCCACCTTAGAAGATTTTCCTGTAGCATTTCCTACAGAAGTCTTAAAAAATCCTTTTCCCGAACCAGCTGTTCCACTTGACGGTTGTTCTGTCGTTCCATAATATGTAGTAAATGAACCTGCAGAACTTGTAACCGTTACATTAGTAATGGTACCTAAATCTGTGATATTATAAATATATCCTTTATTACTTTGCCATTGCATAGTAGAAGATTGGTTCATCACCTGATTAGACTTCCATGTTACCTCATACTTTTTCGTATTATCAGTAGTACATACAGCATTTGTAGTTTTTTCAGTGTTATTTGCTGCATAACTAGTGGTATTAAAGCTTGATACATCAATAGTCAACTTATACGTGACTTCTGCCGCCCAACCATAATTCACACATCCTACTATCAGGGCTAATAGCAGGAGCGTCCGTTTAAGTAAATGTAGTTTTTTCATTGTTAGTTGAATTTATTAAGTTAATATTTTAATTTGACTTTCCTGGCCAGAGGTGTCTGTATTAACCTAATAAATAGGTTGTGCGCAGACCACCCATACTCCCTCTCAGGTCTACCACAACCTAACAATCCGTATGGAGAAGTCTGCACACAAGTGGTGTGCATAACTCCAATGGATTGTTTAATCTGCTTATTAAAATTCCGTTAGTCGAGGTGGTAGTTCGAGAGGGAATCAAAGCAATCTTTGCAGGTCCTTCCTGCAAATTTCGATGCAAAGGTAGGAATTATTTAGCAATCTACCAAATTATTACGAGGAAAAGTCCACTTTTAGCCCTTACTTAATTAAGGTGTAAATAGAACAATATTCAACAAAAAGTGGTGAGGGGTGGTTTGGTTTACAGTTTACAGTTTACGGTTTACGGTTAATTTTCAACACAGAGAGACAGAGACACAGAGTTTTTAAACAAAAACAATAATAACCCCTGACAAAGGCATAAGTCTTTCGACTTGTGCAGTGGTTCAAGGGCTATGGTCTTTATATGCAAGCATCTACGCCCATCCCCCTTGAACCTCTGCACCTTCCTTCGTCAGGTGATGCCTTTGTCAGGCAAAAACAAGAAAAACAGTGTTGTTATGTTCGGGGGGTGCGGGGAAGAGCCCACCCCCAGCCCCTCCCAGAGGGATGGGAGTTGGAATGATAGTGTTGAGGATTTGCGACTGTTACCGATTCTCAGACTGTAAGAGATGGAGGAATTCTTTTAATTTTAATACCAGCAATTTTGGGAAATCAACCTCTTTCAGAGATTCATAATGCTTGCCAAACAGGATAATATTGCCCGCGTCTTGACAATGAAGATATAAGGCAGTTCGTGTCAAGTACTATCTTTCTACTGGACATGACAATGCTGTTTAGACATTGCGATAAGGAGTACGCAGGTCTTCACTCAATACGGATTCGTTTTTCTCGTCATTCCATTTTCCTGACTCCCAAAGTTTATCTACTTCTTCGTCAACGCGGCGGGCATAATAGTCGCAGATAACCTGACGAAGTTCATTCACTTCGTCGACGGTCTTCATTGATCCCAACAATCTAAGAATGCTCATCTGAGCCTCATTTAATACCGTTGATTTCATATTTGCCGTTTTATTGTTCCGCTGCAAAGATAAACACTTTTTCTGAAACTGCCAAATTTTGGAGAGTTAATTTTCGCCCGAAAAAAAGGAGTCAGAATTTGGTGGATTGCTAAATAATGCCTACCTTTGCAAGCATCATCAAACGCTGACGACTATGAATATTGGAGACAAGGCGCCTGAGATTCTGGGCAAAGACGAACAGGGACGAGACATTCGTCTGAGTGATTACAAAGGACGTAAGCTGGTGCTGTACTTCTATCCGAAGGACAATACCAGCGGCTGTACGGCTGAGGCTTGCAGCCTGCGTGACCACTATGGCGAGCTTCAGGCTCAGGGCTTCGAGGTTGTTGGCGTCAGCAAGGACTCTGCTGCCTCGCACCAGAAGTTCAAGGAGAAGCACGCTCTGCCCTTCCCCTTGATTGCTGATGTGGATAAGGCCTTGATGCAGTCCATGGGTGCCTGGGGCGAGAAGATGATGTACGGCAAGAAGACTGAGGGCACCATCCGCACCACCTTTGTCATTAACGAGGAGGGCATCATTGAGCAAATATTTGCAGGCAAGCAGGTTAAGACGAAGGAACACGCCCAGCAGCTCCTGCGGTAACATTCGCTGTTTCTACATTTCTCGTACCCGCGTACCCCCGCACCCCTACCTTTCCCACTTTACACCAAGATGGCTTTCGTCGAGCGTGAAGACGGCCTTGACCGAGTTCGTGGATGGCCTTGACCGATCTGCCGACTTAAGTCAGCAATGTTTCCGACTTAAGTCAGCAATGTTTCCGACTTAAGTCAGCAACGTTTCCGACTTAAGTCGGCAATACGGTTAGTACGGCTTTGGAGATGAGTAAAGGGGGAGACCCACCCCGGCCCTCCCTGTGAAGGGAGGGAGAAGAGGTTAGATGTAAGAGGGAAGAGGGAAGATGTATGAGGTAAGAGGGAAGATGTAAGAGGTAAGGGGTGGTAAAAGAAAGTAGCCCCAACGTCGTCGCGACGTATGGGGCTGTGTGTTTTTCCTGAATACAAAAAAAATACTAACTGATTGCTTCTACTATTTTACTGTTCTTTATGTTGTTGCTTTATGAGAGATATAAACCATAGTGGTATTAGGTATCATGGTCGATTGTTGATGTTGCAAAGGTAGTGATTTTTTATTATACGGGCAATAGGCAGAGGGCTTGTAGAGACAGAAATTGCCAAAATGAAAAGTCATTTTGACAATTTGACAAGTGTTCGTACAAATATTACGGTGTCTTATGCCTCGTCCTTCATCCATTCCGTGACGGTCTGCCCCATGGTTTGCTTGAAGGCGCGACCGAAGGTGGCGTAGCTGCTGAAGCCGCTTTCGTTGGCCAGCTGCTGGGCGGTGAAGGGTCGTTTGGTGGCGATGGCCTCGCGGTAGTCGTTGACGAAATGCTGTATGCGCAGCTTGTTGATGTAGGAATTGTAGGTCTCGCCCTGCTGTGCGAAGTAGAGGCTGAGGTAGGAGCGGTTGGTGCCGACGGCCTTGCTGAGGTCGTCGCGCGTGATGTCGTGCTGCAGATAGAGCCGGGTGTCTTCGCAGTACTGCTTGAGCAGTTGGCTGATGTTGGTGGGAAGTGTCACGGCTGCGCCTGCTTCCGCACCGTCTTTGGTGTCGCCTTCCGCAGTGAGGTCGGACAGTTCTACAGTCTCTGTGTCGGCCTGGGGAGCATGCAAGGTCTGCAGCGTCTCGACTCTCCAGAGGATAAACGCAAGGAAAAATATCTCGCTAAACTGTATGAGCGCCTGGGAAATGACGGTGTAGGTGCTGACGGAATAGATGCCGAGCATGACCAGCAGGATGACGATGACCACCAGCGACAGCCACACCTCCTTGTGCTCCAGGTCGGCATAGTTGTCGATGAGCCACCGGCGGTACTGTCGCAAGGCAGAGAGCATATAGACGAAATAGGCTGTCAGGAGTGCGAGAAGATAGAATCTCACGAACACCATGACGGTGTAGTCGTTGTGGAACAAATATGCCAGCAGTCCAAGGGCGGCAGGTATCACGACGACGAAAAGAGGCCAGAGCGGGCGGCGGCGGTCCTGCAGCATCGTGAGAGGCATGCTCAGCATAACTGGTACCAGCAGGGCGCAGTCGAGTATGGCGGAGATGATGTGCAAACCGGAATAGGTTTTGACGATTCCGAGCGAGTCGGGCAGCCACCACAGATGACTTCCGAGCACCACGGCCATGAAGGCTGCTGTCCAGCGGCGCAGGCGCTTTGGCGGCGTGACATTACCCACAAAGGGATTGATGCGCCACATCAACAGATGGAGGCAGGCTACGGCAGCCATTATCGCTGCTCCGCCATAGAGCATGTAATAGACTAAAATATCAAATGGTATCGACTCGTACATGGATGATTAAAAGTTCTTTTAAGGTGTCATTGACGATGCAAAGGTAATAAATAATTCGCATTAAAAAGAAAATTAAACGAAAATATACGTGATTTTTTTTCCATATTACGGAGTTTTGTTTACTTTTGCATCGGAATAACTATAAGACTCATTCATATCAACACGCAAAGCTATGATGAAAAAACTTTTTCTTTGTCTCGCTCTCACCCTGCTGGGAAAGGGCTCATGGGCACAACAAGCCCTTTTTGACGCTAACGACCTCACCTCGCCGGAGGTGCACGCCGACGGCTCTGTCACTTTCCGCCTCCACGCCCCGAAGGCTGTCACCGTGAGTGTCGAGGGCGATTTTGGCTCGATAGCCATGAAAGAAGGGAAGGACGGCATTTGGACTTGTACCACTCAGCCGCTGGCGCCTGAGATGTACTGCTACAAGTTCAAGGTCGATGGAATGGAGCTTTTAGACCCCTCAAACGTCTATCGCTGCCGCGACATTGCCTCGTTTATGAACATCTTCATCGTCACGAGGTCGCAAGGAGACAAGGGGTGGCTGTATGGCGTCCATAAGGTGCGCCACGGCAACATCAGCCGAGTGTGGTACCCCTCGCCAACGCTGAAAACCACGCGCCGCATGACGGTCTATACGCCGGCAGGCTACGACAACGGCGGACGCTATCCGGTACTCTATCTGATGCATGGCTCCGGTGGCGACGAGGAGGCATGGGTGGAGCTGGGACGCACGGCGCAGATACTGGACAACCTCATTGCCGAGGGTAAGGCAAAGCCGATGATTGTGGTGATGCCTAACGGCAATGCAAACTGCGACGCTGCCCCTGGCGAGTGGGACAAGGGCATGTACAAACCCTCGTTCAGGGCACACCTGACCTCGGAGCCTGTAGCTTCGACGGAAGAGGCGTTCAAGGACATCGTAACCTATATCGACAAGCACTACCGCACACTGGCCAACAAGAAAAACCGCGCCATCTGCGGTCTCTCGATGGGCGGCGGTCACAGCTTTGCCATCTCGCGGCTCTATCCTGACTGGTTCAACTACGTAGGGCTGTTCTCTGCCTACGTGCATCTGGATGTGAAGGACCGTGCCGAGCTGCAGGCCAAGGGCTGCTGCTTCACTCCCGAATCGGAGCGCATGCTGCAAGTGCAGTTCCAGAAGAAGCCCACCCTCTACTGGATAGCCATCGGCAAGGACGACTTCCTCTACGACAACAACAAGATGTACCGTGAGTACCTCGACCGGAAGGGCTATCCCTACGAATACATCGAGACGGACGGCGGCCACATCTGGCGCAACTGGCGCCTCTACCTGACGCTGTTCTCGCAGCGCCTGTTCAAGTAAAGCAGCGAGGAAAGCTACTGGTAAGCCCGTTCCTACTGCAACAAACAAAGAGCGCCGCAGCTTATTCGTCTGCAGCGCTCTCCTATTATAATAATGTACGTGCGAGTTAGTCTGCCATTTTAGCCTTAATCATCTCGCGGTTCAGGCGGGCGATGTTGCTGATGGTCTCATTCTTCGGGCAGACAGCCTCGCAAGCGCGGGTGTTGGTGCAGTTACCGAAGCCGAGCTCGTCCATCTTGGCAATCATGTTCTTCACACGGCGGGCAGCCTCTACGCGACCCTGGGGAAGCAGGGCGAGCTGAGAGACTTTCGACGATACGAAGAGCATGGCAGAGCCGTTCTTACAAGCAGCGACGCAGGCGCCACAGCCAATGCAAGAAGCGCAGTCCATAGCCTCGTCGGCATCCTCCTTAGGAATGAGGATAGCGTTGGCATCCTGAGCCTGACCGGTGCGGATGGTGGTGTAGCCACCAGCCTGGATGATTTTGTCGAAGGCGTTACGGTCCACCATGCAGTCCTTGATAACGGGGAAGCCTGCAGAGCGCCAAGGCTCAACGGTAATGGTATCGCCATCATTGAAACGGCGCATGTAGAGCTGACAGGTGGTAGCGCCACGCTCGGTCTTGCCGTGCGGCGTACCGTTGATGTACAGCGAGCACATGCCGCAGATACCCTCACGGCAGTCGTGGTCGAAGACGAAAGGCTCCTTGCCTTCGTTGATGAGCTCTTCGTTCAGGATGTCGAGCATCTCGAGGAACGAGGTGTCATCGGGAATATCGTGCATCTCGTGGGTGTCGAAATGTCCCTGGTCCTTGGGGCCATTCTGGCGCCAGAACTTTATTGTAAATGAAATATTCTTTGCCATAATTCCTTAGTTCTTATAGTTACGTGTCTGTACCTTGATAGCCTCGTACTCCAGCGGCTCCTTGATGAGCTCAGGCTCGTTGCCCTTGCCTTTGTACTCCCAGCATCCTACGTAGAAGTAGTTCTCGTCGTCGCGCTTAGCCTCGCCTTCCTCTGTCTGGTACTCCTCGCGGAAGTGACCACCACAGCTCTCGTTACGGCTCAAAGCGTCGAAAGCAACGAGCTGACCCATTGTGAAGAAGTCACGCAGGTGGATAGCCTTGTCGAGCTCGATGTTCAGACCCTCCTTCGTTCCAGGAACGAACAGGTTAGAGTCGAACTCCTTCTCCAGCTCGTGCATCTTCTTCAGACCAGTCTTCAGGCCCTCAGCTGTACGACCCATTCCAACATACTCCCACATGATGTGACCGAGCTCCTTGTGGATAGAGTCAACAGATCGCTTACCCTTGATGTTCAGCAGACGATCCATCTCAGCGTCAACAGCCTTCTCAGCCTCAGCGAACTCAGGCAGATCTGTGCTTACCTTTGGCCATACAGCCTGGTCAGCCAGATAGTTCTGGATGGTGTAAGGCAGTACAAAGTAACCATCGGCCAGACCCTGCATCAGAGCAGAAGCACCAAGGCGGTTAGCACCGTGGTCAGAGAAGTTACACTCACCGATAGCGAACAGACCAGGAATAGAGGTCTGAAGCTCGTAGTCAACCCAGATACCACCCATTGTGTAGTGGATAGCAGGATAGATCATCATTGGCTTGTAGTACTTCACACCATTGATCTCGTTAGCTACATCGCCAGGGAATACGTCTGTAATCTCCTCGTACATCTCGAAGAGGTTACCATAACGCTGCATGATAACATCGATGCCCAGACGGTTGATAGACTCAGAGAAATCGAGGAATACAGCCAGGCCAGTGTTGTTAACACCAAAGCCCTTGTCACAACGCTCCTTAGCAGCACGAGAGGCAACATCACGAGGAACGAGGTTACCGAATGCAGGATAACGACGCTCCAGATAGTAGTCGCGATCCTCCTCAGGAATCTCCCAACCCTGCTTGGTTCCAGCCTGCAGAGCCTTAGCATCCTCTATCTTCTTGGGAACCCAGATACGACCATCGTTACGCAGTGACTCAGACATCAGAGTCAGCTTAGACTGCTTGTCACCATGAACGGGGATACATGTTGGGTGAATCTGAACGTATGAAGGATTTGCGAAGTAAGCACCCTTACGATAGCACTGAACGGCAGCAGAGCAGTTACAACCCATAGCGTTGGTAGAGAGGAAGTAAGCATTTCCGTATCCACCAGTAGCGATAACAACAGCGTTAGCGCTGAAGCGAACCAGCTTACCTGTGGTCAGATCCTTAGCGATGATACCACGAGCGCGACCATCAACGATAACCACATCCTCCATCTCATAACGAGTATAG
>JAEEGH010000540.1_pt1 | contig 137927 bp, 115 predicted proteins | sample 9134181 | NCBI WGS metagenome assembly JAEEGH01 (sample SAMN16246544, study PRJNA631951) | gut metagenome | biome: gut microbiome; feature: rumen; material: DP-attached | host: Bos | place: Iran: Karaj | collected 2018-10
GGATCATACAGTTAAGCTTATATCAGGCCGTTCATTAGGTGAGGGAATGTCGCCTTTTTCCTGGATAAATATGGGATTAAAGGAAGGAAGTCCCCTGTTCGACGGATGGTACGACAACAGCAACAGCACCTTCAAGGCCTATTACGAAAGCGGCTACAACAAGGACCTTCATGAGGAAAGAAGTATCGACGGCATAGAAAAAAGCGTGGACAGATTTAAGGAAGATCCTCATTATGCCCTTGACTTTTTCTCGGGCAAAAACGCTTCCCAGTGGAACAATCCGGGCTTTCAGGGCTGGTGGATTAACCATGCAATGCCCACGGACGGCGTGATTCAGATGCCTACGTGGCTGGATAATCTGTTATCCATCGAAAATTACAACGACTATTTTTTCCCTTATCTGGACAGGTTGCAGTTCATTATTCTTTTCGGTGTTGTTTTATTTATCTTCTTCTGCAAGGAGAAAAACGAAGCCGCCATGTTCTTCATGCTGACCTTAATCGGAGGATTTGTTTTCCATACGGTATGGGAGGCCAAAGCACAGTATACCTTCGTCTATTTCGTGCTTCTTCTGCCAATGGCTGTGGATGGATACATCAAAACAGTTAAGAACCTGGATGCATTGGTTGTGGAGGATAAAAAGAAATTTGCTTTGGAAGTGGGTGGCTATTTGCTGACAGCAATTGCTGTCTTTGTGGCAGTCAGGACTATTCCTTTTTGCAAAGCCATTTTTATGAGAGATGAAGATACAGAGCTGTATTCGGATTACGTGGCCTTCCACTCATATGTAGAAATGCCTAAGGGAGAATATGTTGTGAGTCCCATGTCGGATGCTGAAGTTGCCCTTGCGGCGGGAGATGATGCCGATGAGGAAGATAAAACGGCTCTGTACTATTCAGACGCAGACGATGACAGTGCTGTGAAGGTGGAGATTCTGAGCAACGAAGAGTACTCCACGGTAAGATTTATGGAAACAAATCTGTGTCTGGACGTCCCTGAAGGAATCGGAAAGCAGGATGGCGAAGTGTTTGCTTACATGCCCGACGGCTCCGATGCTCAGAAGTGGAATATCGCATACAACGATGAAACCGGGGCTTACTACATAATTTACAACAAGGTTTTTGCCCTCAGTTATGATGTTGGTAAAAACAGAGTGTATCTCAGCTATTTCGATGGCTCCGAAGCACAAAAGTGGAACATAAATGAGTGCGCTTAATCAGTAAATAGTTCTTTACAAATCAAAACATTTGTTCTATTATAAATATAGAGGACGAACAAATGTACGATTTAAGCGCGAATGATTCTTTAAAAGAGAAACTTACAATTCTATCCGATGCCGCCAAGTATGATGTGGCTTGCACTTCAAGTGGCGTAAGCCGCGGCGGCAAGGAAGGATTTCTTGGCAATTCTGTTGCCGCCGGTGTCTGTCACGCCTTTTCTGCAGATGGACGCTGTATTTCCCTGCTTAAGATTTTGATGACCAATCATTGTATATATGATTGCAAATACTGTAAGAACAGAGTGAGCAATGACGTGGAGAGAGCACTCTTTACTCCTGAGGAAATCTGCACCCTTACCATAGAGTTCTATAAGAGGAACTATATCGAGGGACTTTTCCTTAGTTCCGGCGTTTACAGGAACCCGGATTATACCATGGAGAAGATCTGTGAGACCCTGAGGCTTCTTCGTACCAAGTATAAGTTTAACGGTTATATCCATGTGAAGGCTATTCTCGGTGCTTCCGAGGAACTCTTGTATTCTGCGGGACTGCTGGCTGACAGAATAAGCATAAACATGGAGCTGCCTACAGAACAAAGCTTAAGTAAACTTGCTCCCAACAAGACAATGAAGAATATAATAGAGCCCATGAACCGAATCTCCGGAACAATTGCGGGACACAGGGTGGCTATTGGAAAGTCCGCAAGGATGGAGAGGTGCGGTATTAATAAGCATCTGGTTAACAGTATTTTCGGGCCGGAAGCAGGGAGAATTGAGGGAAGCAGCGATCAGCCTTTCTTGTATCCTGCGGAGCGCAATGATGCCCTTTTAAGGAGACCTTTCGCCCCGGCAGGACAGAGTACCCAGATGATTATCGGTGCCAGCAATGAGACTGATCTTGAACTAATCAGAACCACTCAGGCTTTGTATCAAAGCTTTGACTTGAAGAGAGTTTTCTATTCGGCTTATATTCCCATTAATGATGATGATATTCTTCCGGGAAGGGATACACCTGTTCCGCTTCTTAGAGAACACAGACTTTATCAGGCTGACTGGCTGTTAAGATATTATGGCTTTGGTGCGGAGGAGATACTCACCAAAGATAATCCCTTTCTTGATTACAGGGTAGATCCCAAATGTTTCTGGGCCCTCAACCATCTGGATATTTTCCCGGTGGAAATTAACAGAGCTCCGGTGGAAATGCTTTTAAGAGTTCCGGGAATCGGACCCACCAGCGTTAAGAGGATTATCAGTGCCAGAAGATACGGCAATGTGAATTTCGAAATGCTCAAGAGAATGCATGTGGTGCTTAAGAGAGCTCAGTATTTTATTACCTGTAACGGTAAGATGCTTAACCGTACCCCCATAGAACAGCGTTTCATTATGGGGCAGTTAACGGACCTTGAGCACAGAGAGGTTTATCAGATAGAAGACAGTCTTAATACCGGAAGACAGATGAGCCTGTTTTCGGATTGTAATTTGGAGATGGCATGACAATATTTACGTGTGCTCCCGGGTGGGAGGCTATGCTTACCTGTATATATGAGGCCTCGGAAAGCAAACTGGGGTATAAGAATATAAGATTGTTGCTTGAACCATTGGGGCAACAGTCTTTTCTTGATGAGTATATCCATGTGGAGCCTGATGAGGTGAAGGCAGAGAAGGTGGCAACATCCATAATCAGGGGGATATCTTATCACTTCTATCAGGAACTTGCCTATACTGCCATGGCCTATGAGGAGGACGTTCTCGATAACATTTACCATGTGCTTCTTCTTGGTTTCAGGTTTGGAGAGAATGCTCTTAAGATGGTTCAGTACAGAGATATAATAAGAAATCGCGAAATTAGAGCCAGGGTAGTGAGGGAGGCTGAGCGATTCAGGGAGATACTGCGTTTTCACCAGCTGGGAAATTTATATGTTGCCCATTTCGAACCAAAGAGCAGGGTGGCATCATATCTGGGTCCGCTTTTTCAGGACAGAATGCCTTCGGAGAATTTCATGATTGTTGATGATGTACATAGGGAGGCTGTGGTACACAGAAAGAATGAACCCTATTACATGTGGCAAATAAATGATAGAGAATTCGCAAGATTAGCGCAGACAGAGGAGGAGAATGACGAGTATACTGACTTATGGAAAGCCTTTTTCGACTCCATTGCAATAAAGGAGAGGGCCAATGAGAAGTGCCAGATGTCGCACTTTCCTCTGTGGGCAAGAAAACACGCGGTGGAGTTTACCATTGACGAAAGAGGATAAGTTATTTACCATACTAATCGTGAGTATTTTTTTATGGGAGAAGGAAAATGATTTTAAATAACGAGGAATTAAAAAGCATATATTTCGGAGCCTATGAGTTCGAGGAGACTGAGGATGGATATTTGCAGGCCTTCCAGTATTCAAAGAAGCAGATAGAGTACTTCAAGGGGGCCATGGATTTCTGGTATGAAAGATGCACGGCTTCATCTGCCAAGACTTTGGAGTTTACCACCAGTGCAAGGAAGGTGGCTTTCGATTATAAGATTATATGGAAGGGCTCAGCAGATTCTTTTGAACTGGCAGTTAACGGGCTTGTTACAGATATTGTTTACGTGAAGGACGTTCTTGACACCGGAAGGATTGAGTGGGAGCTTCCTGAGGGTGAGAAGAATGTAATTATCTACCTGACTGCTGATGAGACGGTTCTCATTAGAAACTTTGAGGCAGATGCCAAGGTTACAAGGGCTAAAAAGAATGAGAAGGTACTGTGGCTCGGAGACTCCATTACCCAGGGATACGGTCCGTTAAGATCTTCATGTACCTATGTAAGCGTTGCCAACAGATTGCTTAATTACGACATTATTAATCAGGGAATTGGCGGATATGTTTATGACAAGAATTCCCTTATGAAGATGGAGGGTTACAATCCGGATAAGATTATAGTGGCTCTTGGAACCAACCAGTATGGCGATAAGGACATGAGCGTTGTCGAAGAGTACTATGAGACACTTACAGGCATATATGGCAATGAAATTCCTATTCTTTGTATTTCACCTCTTTGGAGGGGTGATAATCTTGAGGCATTGCCGGTTCTGTATGCTTTTTGCGAGAATGTGAAAAAGATTGCGGGACGTTATAAGAATGTACAGATTATCGATGGAATGAAACTTGTTCCACACCTGCCTGAATACTTCCTTGATAACCTTCATCCCAATTGCTTTGGATGTGAGGTGTACGGAAGGAACCTGGTGGAAGAGATTAGAAGATTGGGTTTTTAACATATATATAATTAATGGAGGAAATACAATGGTTAAACACGTAATTCTTTGGACACTTAAAGATGAATACACAGCAGAGGAAAAGGCTCGAATCAAGGAGGGTATCAAGACCGGACTTGAAGGACTTAAAGGTAAGGTTCCCGGACTTGTGGAGATTAAGGTTTACACCAATGGACTTGAGACCTCAAACGCTGATTTGATGCTTGATTCCACCCTTGAATCCTTTGAGGCGCTTAAGGGATATGCAGTTCACCCTGATCACGTGGCAGTTGCCGACAGCGCTGTAAGACCTTATACCAAGATCAGAAGCTGCCTTGATTTTGAAGTGTAAAGTCCGGGATTGAGCTATCCTAAAATAATCACATCAAAACGAAAAAAAGCAACTATTTTCCCGATAATCCTTTGCCTATAATGATGAATGTATGCAAAAGAAATATTGGGAGGAAGTAATTTATTATGCAGCCAATTTATATAGTTTACCCCATAATACTTGTTGTACTTTTATGGGGAGCGAAGTTTAAAAAGATTGGATCATTTAATGAGGAAGCATTCTCTTTGAGACAGATGAAGGCCATTCAGGGCTTTGTGGCGCTTCTTATTATGCTTCATCATTGCAGTCAGAAAACCAGTGCATCCTGGATTGACAAGAAATTCTATATCGGTGGTCTTGATATGTTTGTGGAAGTGGGTTTTGTTTTGGTTTCCTTCTTCACATTCTGCTCCGGCTACGGATTATACAAAAGCCTCAAAACCAAACCTGATTATCTTAATAAGAAATTTATTCTCAAGCGAATTTTCCCAATTGTGGCATTGGCTTATATTGTCACATGGATTTTTCTCCCTTTCAGATATCTTCTGGGGGAGAAAATCAGCGGGAAACAGCTTTTCTACTATTTAAGCGGAATTAAGCTCTCAAATCCCAACGGATGGTATGTTTGTATAATTCCCTTTTTCTATTTGTGCTTCTATCTGGCATTTAGATTCTGCAAGAATGAGAAGATAGCACTTTCCATAGTTCTGGCCTTCACGGTGGGCTACCAGCTTCTTGGAACAGCCCTTAATCATTACGATGGCTGGGTTGGCGGAGAGTGGTGGTACAACTCCATTCATCTTTTCGTGGTCGGAATAATCTTTGCCATGTATGAGGACCGAATCATTCCCCATTTGAAGAAATATTATATCGTTTATTTGATTGCCGGTGTGGCCCTTGTTTTTGGAGCGTACAGGTTCTGGCAGTACGCAAGGGGAAATTTCTCATATTACGGGGAGACCTGGGATGCTCCGGACACTGTTTTGAGAAGGCGGATTACATTAGTGGGGGATGTTTTATTCTCCTTTGCGGTAGTATTTTTCTCCTTCCTTCTTAGTATGAAGATACGTATCGGCAACCGATTTCTTGATTTTATGGGCAGGATTACACTTGAGTTTTATTTGATTCACGGATTATTTGTTGAATTATTCTGTTTCTCATTTACAAGTAAGTTGAAAAGCCTTTATTATATAAAGAGTCAGGAACTTTTTGTAATAGTTGTATTTGTCCTTGGCATTGTCAGTGCCTGGTTACTAAGTTTACTGAACAATAAGTTGTTGAAGAAAATCACAAAATAAAGAGAGGAATCAAAATGGGAAATGACAGAAGACCGGACGATATGGTCCGCATCACAACACCTGAGCTTGCAGATGCATTTATTGAAGAACAGGTTAAACTTGTGAAAGAACAGGTTGGAAGCAAGAAGGTATTACTTGCTTTATCAGGAGGAGTAGACTCATCCGTAGTTGCAGCTTTGCTTATCAAGGCAATCGGAGATCAGCTTACCTGTGTTCATGTTAACCATGGACTTTTGAGAAAGGGAGAGCCTGAGCAGGTTATCGAAGTTTTCCGTAACCAGATGAAAGCTAACCTTATCTATGTTGATGCAACAGATCGTTTCCTTGATAAACTTGCAGGAGTTACAGATCCTGAAACCAAGAGAAAGATTATCGGCGGCGAGTTCATCGAAGTGTTTGCTGAGGAAGCTAAGAAACTTGACGGAATCGAGTTCCTTGCACAGGGTACAATCTGGCCCGATATCTTAGAGAGTGAAGCAGGAATCAAGGCACATCACAATGCCGGCGGTCTTCCTGAAGATATGAACTTCGAACTTGTTGAGCCCGTTAAAATCCTCTTTAAAGATGAGGTTAGAATTGTGGGTGAGAGACTGGGATTGCCTGCAAACATGGTTTATCGTCAGCCCTTCCCCGGCCCCGGACTTGGAGTTCGCTGTCCCGGTGCCATCACAAGAGACAGACTTGAAGCAGTCCGCGAATCTGATGCTATTCTTCGTGAAGAGTTTGCAAAGAATGGTCTTGAAGGCAAGGTATGGCAGTACTTCACTGTGGTTCCTGATTTCAAGTCAACAGGTGTTAAGGACGGAAAGCGTACCTTCGACTGGCCCTGCATCATCCGCGCAATCAACACCACAGATGTTATGGAGGTTACAGTTGAACACCTTTCAGATGAGTTGATTGACCATCTTGTCAATCGTATTATTTCAGAGGTGCCCGGAATCAACAGAGTACTGTTTGACTACACTCCCAAGCCCCCTGCAACTGTAGAATACGAATAAGTCTTACTGATTTTCCTTTTCGATGCCCACCTATGGCCGTCTATCTATGGCCGCCTATCTATGGCCGGGTGGGCATCGGAAATCTAGTTTTATTCGTTTTCGATGCTCGATTTCCGCTATTTATGTTCTGCTGAGCATCGAAAATCTTGATTATCTCAATTCCGATGCCAAATTTCTTTAAACATGGTGGTTTAGGCATCGGAAATCAAATTATCCCCATTATCGATGCACGAATTCAAAGGAATAAGGGATTATAGGCAACGGGATTTTCATTTTCAACAATCTCGATGCCTAGATTGAAAAGAAAAGGGACAAATGGGCAACGGAATTTCAAATACTATTAATTCCGATGCTTTATGCAAAATAAATAGCAAAAACACAAATAATTAAGGAGGTAATTACCACGAAAAAACAGAAGAACAATTTAATTAACAAGCCGACAATCCTGTATGAGGAGGCGAAGAGAAGGTATCATGATCTTCTTGCCATACGGGAAGAACTGGAGGCATCTCTAAGTAAGGCTCCGCCCGGAAAGATTCATGTAACAAAGTCTGCCAAGAGGACACAATATTACTTGCGTGAAGATAGCTCGGATAAATCTGGAATATATATTTCAAAGGCCGATACTTCGACAATCAAAACCTATCTTCAAAAAGCGTACAACGAAAAAGAACTAAAACTCTTAAACATCGAGATTTCCAGTCTGGAAAATCTATTGAAACATTCTGATGGAATAATCAAGAAACAACAAATTCTTTATTCCGGTAATCCCACAGAAGTTAAAAATCAAATATCTCCAATTGATATTTCTGATGAAGATTTTGCTGAAAGATGGCTTAATACGCCGTACACCGGCAAGGAAATAAACCCCAATGTTCCATATTTTGAAACTGACAGGAAAGAAAGGGTGAGATCCAAGTCAGAAATCATTATTGCAAATGCGCTTGCTTCCCACGGAATTCCATACAAGTATGAATGTCCTTTGAAATTAAGTGACGGGAATGTTATTTATCCTGATTTCACTGTTTTAAAAGTCAAGGAAAGAAGAGAAATCTATTGGGAGCATAGAGGGATGATGGATGATAAGCAGTATTCAACAGGTTCTGTTATGCGAATCAAAACCATGAATAGAAATGGAATATTTCTTGGAGACAATCTTATAATTTCAGAAGAGACAACAACAACCCCGTTGGGAACGAATGAAATTGAGCAGATGATTAAGAAGTATTTCCTATAATAGTAATGGATATTTACATTGACTGTGGTAGTTAGAGACAGTACCATTGTAGTGACAGGGGGATTTCAAAATGATCCTATATCATACAAGCGAAAAGGAAATCAGAAATCCGGACATCCACTATGGCAGGAAGAATGCCGACTTTGGATGGGGCTTTTATCTGACTCCGGACAAGGACTTTGCTTATCGTTGGGCCGGTAAAGATGCGGTTGTTAATATATATGAGCTGGATGAAAATGATTTGGATATTCATTCCTTTGAGAGGGATGTGAACTGGTTTCAATATATCTTCGACAATCGAAGAATGAAAGATGGTTTGTCAGTGGATGTAGTCATAGGCCCCATTGCCAATGATACTATCTTCGATACTTTGGGGATAATAAGCAGCGGATTTTTGGAACCTGATGATGCTTTGAATCTTTTGATGATTGGGCCGGAGTACACTCAGGTTGCCATTAAGACCCCCAAAGCCGCTGAGAATCTTCACTTTGTAAAAGCTGAGAGAGCTGAGGGTTTTACCACGGAAGAATTACAGGCCGAGCAGGAGGCTTATCAGGAAATCTTCGCAAGGGAGCTTGAGAAGTTATAGGGGTAACGCGAACCTAAAAGCATCGAGAAATGAAAAATATCAAATCTCGATGCCTAAAATGGCCTAGAAAGGTAAAGTTGAGCATCGGAAATATGAAAATAACAAATCCCGATGCCCTAAAGGCCTTAAAAAGGCTATCTTAGGCATCGGAAAAAGGAAAATAACAAATCCCGATGCCCATAAGTGCTTAAAAGGGTAATCTTGGGCATCGGGAAAAGGAAAATAGAAAATCCCGATGCCGTGGGGCCAGAAAAGATGCCAAGAGATGTAAAAGGAGCCGCGAATCCATGGAGAAGACCATGGAAAGACCTCTGGAAAGACAAATTCGGTTGACACGATGCCTGACCGAATGAGATATTAATTATATGGGTGGAGTTAGGAATTACATTAAAAAGATAATGGATTTGAGGAAAACCAGAGTACGGCCGGACAGGACTGCCGTACTCTGGTTATTGTGTATCATTTTGCCAATTCTGGCAACGGACGTGGTGTTCGTAACCACTCTGATTAATTCAGGAAGAAATGACAGCATACATATATACGAGAAAACTGCGGAGAACATTGAATACTCTTTCGGCAGTGTGCTTGCCAACGCTTACTCTATTATTAAGAACGTGTACAAGAGTACGGAAATGAACGAATTTCTGGAGAAGGAGTACAGCAGCGGGCTTGAATATTACCAGGATTACCATGACAGTACTGGAGACGATTACTTAAAGGCTCTGTACTCCATCAATAACCTGGTTCTTGAGACATACACCGCAAACCCCACAATCATTAATGGCGGTGGTGTTTACAGAATCGATGCAGTTAAGGACAGAGAGTGGTATCAAAAGTACGTGGAATCCGGTCAGGACATGCTTGTAATGTTCTCTTATGACAGAGAAGCCGGAGCTGTTTCTGCACCCAGAAGAAGACTTTATATCCTTAAGAAAATCGGCAACCCCTCCAAAGATAAATACGAGAAGTTCTGTCGTGTAGTCATAGATTACGGTATTTTTTCGAGAGATATGGAATCCGTTGCAACCGGCGCGGAAGGCTATGTGGCAGATGATGAGAATGTATTCGTCTACACAGGAGGAAACAACAATCTCTTTGATGACTATATGACCTTTAACGAAGTTAAGGACAAGATTGTTTACACCACGGATTATACCTACTATGGAACAACTTTCCATATTCTTATTTCCGCGGAGACAAGCCCTGCACTTGCATATATAAAGAAAAGATGGCCTGTGTTTATTATTCTTCTATTAGTAAATGCTGTGCTTCCTCTTATTTACGCAAAGCTGACTCAGGCTGTGAACCTGGCAAAGATTAAAGAGCAGGAGATTAACATTGCCAAACAGCAGGCTGAACTTCTGGCCCTTCATTCCCAGATCAACCCCCACTTCCTGTTCAATGCTCTGGAAAGCATTCGAATGCATTCTGTCTTAAGGGGCGAGACTGAGACTGCGGAAATGGTTGAGAAGCTGGCGGTTATTGAGAGAAACAACGCTGACTGGAACGAGGACAGAACCACTGTTGAGAGGGAAATGGATTTCGTTAAAGCATATCTTGGCCTTCAAAAGTACAGGTTTGGCGAAAGGCTTTCGTATGATCTTGAAGTGGAAGACAAATGTCGGAACTCCTTTATTCCAAGACTTACAATAGTTACCTTTGTCGAAAACGCCTGTGTACACGGAATCGAGGCCAAATCAAGTCCCGGATGGATCTTTGTAAGGGTTTACTACAAGGATGAGGACATGATAATAGAAATCGAAGACACCGGCGGAGGACTATCGGATGAAGCAGCCGCTGCGCTTTTGGATAAAATGAACAATGCCTCAATTGAAGATCTTAAGCAGGCCGGTCGAATCGGCATGGTAAATGCCTGTCTGAGGCTTCGAATGGCAACGGAAGACCGGGTTAAATTCATGGTTGAATCCGAAAAAGGTGTGGGAACCACCGTTACAGTAATAATTCCGAAGGGATGCACTTATGAGAAAAGTTTTACTGGTTGATGATGAACCTTATATTTTGCAGGGACTTAAGAGCCTGATTGACTGGGAAGCGGAGGGCTTTGATGTTGTAAAAAGCTGCGCAAACGGTCTTGAGGCATACGAGTACCTTAAGGAAAATAAGGTGGACGTTATTTTTGCCGATATCAAAATGCCTGAGATGACGGGAATCGAACTCCTGAAAAGGATAAGAGAAGAGGAGATTTCAGACGCTTTTTACATAATTCTTACAGGCTTTAAGGACTTCACCTATATACAGACGGCCCTTAGGTACGAATGCATGGAGTATATGCTGAAGCCTGTTGAAATGTCTGAGCTTAAGGGAGTCCTGCGTAAAATCGCCAAGCAGTCCGACAACCGTGATGAGGAGGAGCAGTCTCGCCTGTCCATGGAGCAGGCTTATCTTGCAAGGAATCTTATTGCGCTTTTGTTCGGAAAGTTTGATGAAAGCAACATTAATTACGTTAAGAACCACCTTCACCTTTCTGAGGAAATCAGGTATGTAGACCTGGAGCTCGCGGGGCAAAGCGACACGCCTGAAGAAGCGGAAGAGGGTGAAATCAGGGGGCTTCAAAGACAGGTTTTCACCGCAGTCAGGGATTATTTGAAGGATGAGAAAGAGCATTGCATTTTTGACGTTTCTCAGGATGAGAAATGCTATGACATAGGTTTGATTTACTGTGACTACATGGCCTCCAAGAGAGAGATTTCTTTTGAGGATTATTTGGAAAAACTGCGTCTCTACGTTTTGTCTGAAACGGGCTGTGAGATCACGATTTTTGTGGGAAAAACTGTATCGAGAATCGATCAGATATCCAAATCTTACACCAGTGCCTGTATCCTCAAGTCCCTGGAGGCATTCAGAGGAAAGAAAAATATTTATTACTACGATGATGAGACATCAAATGATTCCAATGCCGTAGTAATTCAGAAGAATAAAATTGACGAGCTTTTGGCAAGCATTATGACGGATGAGGAGAGTGCAATCAGAAATTCCGTCGATCATTTCTATGAAGAGCTGAACAAGATTGAGTCGTCACAGACTAAAAGACTTAATATTAATTACCTGCTTTTCCAGTTGATTCATGTTGCAACAGAACTTGATTCCGAACTTGATCAGCAGGAAATATTGAGATTTATTGCAGAGCATTCTTCGGAGGAGGATATAATCCGGGGAAGTAAGAATCACTTGGTTTCATTTTGCTGCGATTATGCTCATTATCTTTCTCAGCTTAGAAAGAATATTTCCGGCGGGGTTCTTTTGGAGATTGAGAAGGAAGTTCGAGATAATTACGACGCCAATCTTACTTTAAGAGATCTTGGCAGGAAGTACTTCATTAACAGCTCGTATTTGGGACAGATGTTCCAAAAGAAACACGGACAGTCGTTTAAGGATTACCTGACATCCTATAGGATAAGTAAGGCCGAAGGTCTGCTTATGAATACTGAGCTTAAAATCGTGGATATAGCAGAAAAAGTAGGGTACAAAGACACGGATTATTTCATTAAAAAGTTCATAGAGGCCAATGGATGTACCCCGTCAAAATATAGAAAAAATAAGAGATGAAATTTGTCGGGTAATTATTCAGAATTTGTCGGGTAGCAACGTGCACGTGCACGAAATATAATTGAAGAGTAGTTTACTATCATATTACACAAGGGAGGTACAATTAATATGAAGAAAAAGATTGTTTCTGCTCTTCTTGCTATGGGCATGGTAATGTCCCTTCTTGCAGGATGTGGCGGCAACGCAGGCGGATCTGCTGCAACTACCGACAGCGGAACTACCGAAACTGCAACCAAGTCTGATGACGGTGGCTCTGCAGAAGCAACTACCGAACCCGGTGAGGTTACCGAGTTTACAATGTTTATCACAATGCCCGGTTCAGAGATTAATGACGACAACGAAATCGCTCAGATGATCGCTGATAAGTGGGGCGTAAAGGTTAAAGAGACCTGGCTTACAGGACAGACTGCTTCCGAAGCAACAGGTACTTTGATCGCAGGCGGCGAGTATCCTGACTTCATCGATTCTGATGAGATGAATCTTCTTATCGATGCAGATGCTCTTGTTCCCCTCGATGATTACATTGATCAGTATCCCGAGTTCAGAGACACATGGTTCACACCTGAAGAGTGGGATAAGTTCCGTCAGCCTGATGGACATATCTACTGGATCAATCCTTTCGGAAACACAATGGGCGAAAGCAAAGCTACAACTCACAACGACGAAGCTTTCTGGATTCAGGTAAAGGTTCTTGAGTGGGCAGGATATCCCAAGATCGAGACCATGGATCAGTACTTCGACGTTCTTGAAGGCTACATTGCTGAGCATCCTACAATGGAAGACGGCACAGAGAACATTGCTTACACAATCCTCTGCGAAGACTGGAGATACTTCTGTCTTGAGAATGCAGGTCAGTTCCTTGCAGGTTATCCCAATGATGGTTCTGTAATCGTTAACAAGTCCAACATGACTATCGAAGATTACAACACATCAGAAGATACAAAGTTATACTTAAAGAAACTTAACGAAGAGTACAACAAGGGATTTGTTGATCCCGAGTCATTCACTCAGACATATGATGAGTATATTGCAAAGCTTTCTACAGGTCGTGTACTTGGTATGGTTGACCAGTGGTGGGATTTCGCTTACACAGTAAACGATTCCTTCAAGCAGACAGGCCTTGATGAGAAGGGCTGCAACTACGTTCCCCTTGGACTTACAACAAAGCCCGGCATGGAGAACAGATGGCATACATATGATGATACAGTTAACCAGGCTTCCGGTATCGCAATCACAACTGATTGTAAGGATCCCGACAAGGCATTCAAGTTCCTCGTTGACTGTGCTATGGATCAGGAACTTCACGATCTCAGATTCTGGGGCGTTGAAGGAGTTGACTACACTGTAGATGCTAACGGATTATATGAGCGTTCACCTGAGCAGAGACAGAACTGGGCAGATACTTCTTACCAGGCTTCTCACAGATGTCAGTATTCATACTTCCCTCAGTGGCATGGAACAAGCCGCGATGGAAAGAACGCTAACAAGCCCGAAGAGCAGCCTTCAGAGTTCATGAACGATATGGCTCAGCCCCTTAAGGATTGCTTCAATGCTTATGGTGTTACAACATATCCTCAGATGATCGGCTCTGTAGTTGAGACAAACGGACCTTGGTTCCCTATGTACTCATTCTCAAATAACTTCACAACTGAGACACCCGGTGGTGTAGCTTGGGCTAAGATGGGTGAAGTTAAGCACGAGTGGCTTCCTAAGGTTGTTATGGCTAAGAACTTTGACGATGGCTGGAATCAGTACATGGAAGTTTACAAAGCATGCAAACCTGAAGACTTCTTGAAAGAGATGCAGGATATCCTTGATACATTCAAATAAGATTCCTGATGTCACTTGACATTCACTAGCTAATAATAGAGGCGGCGTTTCTGCAATAAATGCCGCCTCTGTTTAATAGGAGTTAACTATGGCCCGAACAAAAGTTAAAGAAAAGAAAGTTAAAGTAACCTGGAAAGAAATTAAAAAACAGAAATTCCTTGTTATAGGCACAATCTTTTTAGTAGCATACGGTATTTTATTCTATTACTGGCCTTTGACAGGCTGGCTTATGGCGTTCGAAAATTACAAACCCAAGAGCGGAATCCTTGGTTCCAAGTTTGTTGGCTTGGATAAGTTCAGATTCCTGTTTGGGGATGATGTATTTATAAAAGCAGTACGTAACACATTTGCAATGGGTGTTATCAATATTGTGACGACAACCTTTATGGCGGTTTTGACAGCAGTATTGCTTAACGAAGTTAAGAGAGCATGGATTAAGAAACCTATCCAGACAATTTCTTACCTGCCTCACTTCCTTTCATGGATTGTTGTTACCGGTATTCTTCACGATTCACTTTCCGCAAGCGGTATTGTCAATGATCTCTTATTGAGATTTGGCTTCGTGAATCAGGCAATCAACTTTTTTGCTTTCCCCAAGTATTTCTGGTGGATAGTTGCCTTTGCCCAAAACTGGAAGGAAACAGGTTGGAATGCAATCATCTACCTGGCTGCAATCACTGCAATCGATCCGGCTCTTTATGAAGCCGCATCAATTGACGGCGCAGACAGGCTCCAGAAGATAAGATACATTACTCTGCCGGGAATTAAGCCTACTTTCCTGGTTCTCCTTCTCATGAACGTGGGTAATGTACTTAACGCAGGATTTGAGGTTCAGTACCTCTTAGGTAACGGCCTTGTTCAGTCTGTTTCTCAGACTATTGATATTTACGTGCTGAAATGGGGTATTTCTCAAAACGACTACTCCCTTGGTACTGCAGCCGGACTGTTTAAGAGTCTTGTAAGTATCGCTCTGGTAGTCATTGCAAATGCCTTTGCAAGAAAATATACGGAAGAAAGATTATTCTAAGGAAGGGTAGGAAACGATTATGAATGGTGAAACTAATCATAAAGTAAGAGAACCCATCAGAGATAAAATCTTTTTTGCATTTACTGTTATCTTTCTTGCGGTTTTCGTGATTATAACTTTATATCCCGTTGTCAACACAGTAGCTTTATCATTTAACGATGGTATTGATGCCGTAAGAGGCGGAATATATTTATGGCCCCGTAAGTTCTCCATGAAGAACTATAAAACAGTTCTGGACATGCAGAACATTTGGGTAGGAGCCAAAATAACAATTTTAAGAACTGTAATAGCAACATTGACATCTTTGTTTGCCAACGCAATTCTGGCATTCATCGTAAGTAGAAAGAGATTCCTTTTCAAATCTCAGTTGTCACTGTTTTGGGTAATTACCATGTATGTAAATGCCGGAATGATTCCTATTTTCCTCCTTTACAAAAACCTCGGACTCACCGGTACATTCCACGTGTACTGGATTCCCGGTATGATCAGTGCATTTAACATGCTGGTTATGAGAACATACATGGAAGGTATTCCGGACAGCTTGGAAGAGTCAGCACAGCTTGACGGTGCAGGATATTGGACGGTTTTCAAAGATATCGTTTCACCGCTTTGTAAGCCTGTGTATGCGACAGTAGCTTTGTTCATTGCGGTATGGCAGTGGAACAGCTGGTTCGATGCAATGCTCTATAACCGTATGAAGACAGAGTATACAACTCTTCAGTATGAGTTGATGAAACTTTTGTCATCAGTTATGCAGCAGAGTGGATCTGCAGAGAATGCCAAGAACGGTGCAGCAACGATAACCCCCATTACAATTCGTGCAGCTGCGACTGTAGCAACAATGCTTCCCATTATTATGCTGTATCCTTTCCTTCAGAGATATTTTGTAACCGGTCTTACAATCGGTAGTGTTAAGGAATAGGATTGAAGGATTAAGTTCAGAGAATCAAAAATAATCAGTGCAAAACAGGTCTGAATCCGTGTGATTCAGGCCTGTTTTTTGTGCCGGATTATAAATATATGTGAGAAAAAATGGTTGGGAGACATGACGATGACGGTTTCAAAAAAAATAATAGACCTGGATTATGATATTCACATGGTATGGGAGGTATTGACTTCCCACAAAAATTATCGATGGAGGAGCGACATAAAAAATCTTCAGTCTTTGAACTACAGACAGTTTATTGAATGTTCAAATGATGGGATAACGACGGTTTTTACCACAACGTTATATGACTTATACAAACGCTGGGAATTTGATATGGAGAATGTAAATATGAAGGGCCATTGGATTGGTACCTTAACCGAAATTGACGGGGGAACCAGGTTAACTCTTGAAGAGAACGTTGAGGCAAAAAGGTTTATTCTAAAGCCACTTCTTGGAGGATATCTTAAAAGACAGCAGGCACAGTATGTGGTAGACTTAAAAGCAGAATTGGTAAAAAGGAGTGGCTTTAATGAGTAAAAATGACAGTATCTACGAGGGTGCCAAAAAGTTCTGGGATCAGGCTTTTGAAATGGATGAGAAGGAAATGGAGGAATACAAGAAAGAAGCAGACGTTCAAAATGGGTGGAAGGAGCTGGCTCCAGCAGAGAAGCTTAGAGATGTAATTGTCGAGCATTTGGCAGGACGAAGCAAAGTCCTGGATTATGGGTGCGGTGAAGGTTGGGCCGGCATTACATTAAGCAAGTCGGGATGTAAGGATGTCACCTGTGTTGATGTGGTTGAGAATGCCATAGTGCTTACCAATTTCCTTAAGGAGATTTATGGCATTAAAAGTGGCTTCAAGGCAGAATGCGTTTCAGATAATTGGATTAAAGAATCTCCAACCAATGTTTATGAAGGTATATTCTGCAGCAATGTTATAGATGTCCTGCCCTCAGATATCGCAGGTAACATAATAGAGAACATTGCAAGAATTGCAACCCCTAACGCCAAGGTAATTATTTCTATGAACTACTATGCCGAACCCATAAGCAATCCTGAGAGAGGTATTGAGATTAAGAATGAAAATCAACTCTTTGTCAATGGAATTCTCAGAATGGTTACAAGAACTGATGAAGAGTGGGAAGAAATATTCAGCCATTTCTTTGATGTGGAAGATGTGGTCTACTTTGCTTGGCCGGGTGAAACTGAAGCAAAAAGAAGAATATTTATATTGAGTAAAAAAAATACTTGAAAACAATTTTTAATCATATTAGCCTTTTCTTAGGACGTCCAAATCTTACCTAAGAGGAGGCTTTTATTTTGAACAAAGAACAACTTCACAGATACATTTCCGCAAGCACCGGGAATGAGAGCAACATATGTCAGATTTTCGCCATTAAAGATGGGGAAACAGTCTATGATGATTGCTGGCATGGATTTAAGACAGAGGATTCCATGAATGTAAATTCTGTTACCAAAGGTGTAATGGCATTATTGGCAGGAATAGCATTGGATAAGGGTTATATAAAGAGCGTTGATCAGAAGGTTATGGATTTCTTTCCCGATTACACGGTGAAACGCGGGGAGAAGACTATCTATGACGTTACCATAAGACATCTTTTAACCATGACAGCGCCTTATAAGGGAAAGTCTGAACCCTGGAAAAAGGTGTGTACATCCAAAGACTTTACGCTGGCTATACTTGATTCGCTTGGTGGCAGAAACGGAATTACCGGTGAGTTCAGGTATGCAACCCTGGGCATCCAGATTCTGGAGGGAATTATAGAGAGAGCGACAGGGGAGAAGGGCATTGTTTTTGCCAATAAGAATTTATTTGAGCCCTTGGGTCTGCCGAAGCGAATACCTCATGGGGACAGCTCAAAAGAAGACCAGTTTGATTTCTTCATGAATAAGAACCCCAGGAAACCTGAGTGGTATTCAGACCCTTCAGGCGCCGTGACGGCAGGATGGGGACTGTGCGCATCGGCTCTTGATTTGGCAAGGCTTGGTGAACTGGTATTAAACGGCGGCGAGTATATGGGCAAAAGAATCATTTCCAAAGAGTATTTGGATGAAATGCTTACACCGTACCTTAAACTGGGTGAACGATTTGGATTCATGAATTATGGATATTTATGGTATAAACCTTACGATGACAAAGAGGTGTATGCTGCCATTGGAGACAGCGGCAATATCATCTACATCAACAAGGAGCTTAATCTATCAGTCGGAATGACGGGGACCTTTAAGCCAAGGATTTTCGACAGGGTTGAGTTTATAGAGCGAAAGGTGCTACCTTTGGCGCAAAATGGTGAGATATAATCAGAAGATTAAAAGGCAGGTCTTAAATATCTTAAGACCTGCCTTTTTAGATTACATTTTTTATATCTTCAATGTAACATCATAAACTTCTTTCATTGCCTCGTTGGCAACCACAACATTATCCTTGTTCTTCTTAACTGTTTCCATTACATCATCTGTACTTGCTGTAACTTCCTCAGCCACTGCGAAGAGCTGTTGGATTGCATCGACGATTCCCTGGTTTGAAGTCTGGAGATTATCGATTGCAGCATCGATACCTTTAATATGTTCTGCAAGGGTAAGCATATCAGATTCAATAGAACCGAAGTTTTCTTCAACGCCGCTTATTATCTGATCCTGGGACTGAGCCTTCTCTACAGAACGGGAAACCGCATCGGAAGCAGAATTGGATTCTTCTTCAAGATCCATAATAATGTTTCTGATGTTCTCAGTTGATTCTTTGGTCTGCATGGAAAGGTCTCTGATCTGCTCGGCAACAACGGCGAAGCTCTTACCCTGTTCACCGGCTCTTGCAGCTTCAATGGAAGCGTTAAGGGCAAGAAGATTGGTTCTTCCGGAAATCTCTTCAATAGCATTTACAACTTCCTGCATGGCAAGAGTTTTCTCTTTAAGCTGACTCATTGCAGTGGTTACGTCACTGTTAATCTCGCTTATTTCAGCGGAGACATCGGCAAGAGAGTGAACTTCCTTGGTACTGTCTATAACACCGTATTTAACCTTACGGGCAATTTCGATAATTTCTTTGGAGCGGGATGATGTATCCTCTATTAAGCCTCTGATGGTATCTGTCATGGTGTTCTGCTTCTCGACGGATTCACAGGTGAGCTTTGTGCCTTCGGCAACGTTTGTAACCGAAAGGGTAATGTTCTCGGAGTATTCCTCAATTTCTTTAAGTCTTGCAGTAACGTCCTCGGAACCTTTCTTAACGACATTGATTACTTCCTCAAGTGAAGCCATGGTGTCGGCCTGCTTATCAACTTCATCGTCGAGAGTTCCGAAGATGTCTTCGTTATACTTTTCAGTAAGAATGGAAATTGTAAGTGCAGCGCCTGCGAAAAGGGCGTTAAAGCAGATTCCTGCAATTACTGAAGTGGCATTGGTTCCTGATGAAAGGCTTGTCAAAAGGTCGCCGGCTCTAGTTATTGTACCGAAGGCCAAAATATAAATGGCGGGGATTCGCATTATCTTCTTGTCATACAAGAGGAAAAGTGACAGTACAAGTGAATAACTGATGAATGCAAAGAATGCATTTCCTGTCAGCAAATCGCCAAGAGTGAAATCAAGCATAGCTGTGACTGCCAAAGCTATGGAACAAACCTTGGAAGAAGCCTTTATAAAGTAGATTAATACGAAGTCAATGGCGCAAACAATAACGAGGACAGCTATGCTGATTATTCTCATTATCGGAGCTTCCTCAACTATGGAGCTTGGCTCGTAGCCGGCCATTACAGCAGTAAGCAAACATACTGCCAAACAGAAAAATACAATAATCTGACATGACTTGCGGACGCGATTGTCTTTATCCGCGTAAACTCTTTTGTTATCCATTTTTCTCTCCCAAATCCTTTGTGTGTTCGTGAATCTGTATTCACAACATTAATATTTTACCATATTTTTTCTTTTTTTGCGCACATCTTATCTGAGCCAAACGTTATAATATTTGAGGGAGGTAAACATGGCGTCATTTGATATCAAAGAACAGTACGACAAAATTTACAGATATTGTTATTTTAAGCTTTCTGACCCGGACTTGGCCGAAGACATAACACAGGAAACTTTCCTAAAGTACTATGAACATTATGATTTTATGTCTGAGACCAAATCGCTTAAATATCTTTACACCATAGCCGGCAATTTGTGTATTGATGAATATAGAAGGACCAAACCCACTAATCTTGATGAGGACTATGAGGGTTCAATCCATGAAGACAGAGTAGTTGAGAATATGAGCATAAGAAATGCTTTGTCAAGACTCTCAGACGAAGAGCGGGAGATACTTCTTTTGCGATATGCAAACGATGTACAGGTTTCCGTAATAGGAAAAATATACGGAATATCGCGCTTTGCTGTAAGAAGAAAAATTATGGCCGCGAAAGAGAACTTGGAGAAAGAACTTCGAAAGGAGGGAGCTTATGAACAGATTTGAGGATGAGATTAAGGCAGCTTTTGAAGCACCTAAGCCAAAAAGAAAAGAGGAGTTTATCAATCTAATTAAGCCATCAAAGATGTCAGTGGGAAGATTTTTGCTGTCTCAAATGGGATATATCAGAAAATCCACATGGATAGTCTTTGCGCTAATTCTTATCTGCATTATACTTGCGCCCTTTGTTCTGGATTATGCAACCCTTTGGTTTATTTCTGCACTTATGCCGATTCTTGCCATGTCACTCGTAACAGAAAGTGCAAGATCGGAGAGATATAACATGGCTGAAATGGAAGCGGCAACAAGGTTTTCTCTCAGAAGCGTGATTATGGCGAGAATGGTTATACTTGGTGGAATTAATCTTATTGCCATTCTGGTAGCTGCGCCCATTGGAATTAAATACTGCAGTTTTAAATCTATCTCTTCAGGCCTGTTTGTTGTAACACCTTTCTTTATTACTTCAGCGATAGGTTTGTCAATTGTAAGAAAGATTAAAGGACAGGCAGGTTTCTATGCGGTTATGGCTGAGGCGTTTGTGATAAGTATGCTAATGCTTCTTAATAAGAATTCGGCACTTGGAATTATACCGCCGGAATCGGTGAGATTATGGAGTATAGTTACCGTGGTTGCCATAGTTGCAACCATTAAGCAGGGGATTGGAATGATTAATAATTTGGAGGACATTACATGGAGTTGGTAATAGACAGACTGTCCAAGCAATATAAGAATAAAATAGCTGTAGACAGAGTATCAGTAAAACTTAATAAGGGAGTTTATGGCCTTCTTGGAGCAAACGGCGCCGGAAAGTCCACCCTTATGCGAATGATTTGCGGGATTTTAAAACCTACAAGCGGAACAGTTACATTTGACGGGATGAGTGTTGAAACGGAGGCGTTCAGGTCGATTCTCGGATATCTTCCCCAGGATTTTGGATATTATCCGGAGTTTAGCGGAAGAGACTTCATTTTATACATGGCGGCTTTAAAAGGTATCCCCAAAAGGGAAGCGAGGAAAAGAAGCGATGAACTGTTAAAACTTGTGGGGCTTGAAGATGTGGCAGATAAGAAAATCAAGACATATTCAGGTGGAATGAAGCAAAGAGTAGGAATCGCACAGGCTCTTTTAAACAATCCAAAACTGTTGATATTGGATGAGCCCACCGCCGGACTAGACCCCAAAGAAAGAGTCCGTTTCAGAAACCTTATCGAGAAAATCGGAGATGATTGTATAGTAATTCTGTCAACTCATATCGTGTCGGATGTTGAACATATTTCAGATCAGGTAATGATGATGAAGGACGGAAGATTCATCTTCCAGGGCAAATGGAGCGACAAGGATGAGAGCCTTGAGGATTTCTATTTAAGGCAGTTTGAGGAGGATGGAGTAATTGAATAATTTTGGAACCATTTATAAATACGAACTAAAAAAGATCGTATGCAAGAAGCTGTTTGTTATTATGGCGATTTTAATGTTTGCGTTAACGGTTTTTACGCCTTTTTCGAACCTTATCGGAAATTATATTGAAGACGGGACACCGATTGAGAGTAACCTCTCATACTACAAGGAGACTCAGGCAGGTATTAAGGCAATATCCGGAAGGAAAATCGACATAGACCTGATGAGAGAAACCATGGAAGCATATAAAAAAGTTCCCACAGTCCCTGATTATACAAAAACAGATGAGTATAAAAAATACGCAAGGCCATATAACGAAGTATTTGCCATTCTGAGAGGTCCTATGGAAATGAAGTTTGAAGAGTTTCAGAAATGGGAGCCTGATGAAGAAGAGTATTACAAAAAAAGAACGGAAAGTATAGAACAGCTTTGGTCTGAAATCGGTCTTACCGATGGAGAGAAACAGTTTTTCAGAGATAAAGACAAAGAGATAGAAAAACCGCTTACATATTATTACCATGATGCGTATGATATTCTCTTATCAGATTATCAGACAACCGGTATTATGGTTTTGGTCATGATTGCGATTGTTTTATCCGGATTGTTTCCGGGTGAACGTGCAATGAAAACAGACCAGCTTATTCTTTCAAACAAGCTTGGTAAAAAGACAACGTTTTTGGCCAAGATGTCAGCAGGTATTACGGTGGGCCTCGGAACTTCCGTTATCTTAACGTTATCATTATTTGCTGTCGTGCTCGGATACTTTGGCACTGAAGGATATGACCTGATGATGACAGTCTTTTTCAGGGATTATACATATCCTGTTACGGTGGGGACAGGATGCATAATCTGCTATGCAATCCTCCAGGTAGTTGCACTGCTGTGGTCGATTTTTGTAATGGCAATTTCAGAGTTTATCAAAAACGGAACGGCAACACTGGCGACCACGATGCTGATAGTAATTGTGGGTGGCATGATATCTGTTCCTGACCAGTTCAGAGTAATTGGTCAGATTTGGGATTGGCTTCCGACTTCATACCTTGCATTCTGGAATGTGTTTGATGAAAGGACACTTCCCATGTTTGGAAAGTACTTTCTGTCGTGGCAGGTTTTGCCGGTATTATATCTCTTTGCAACAGTGATTATTTTCTTTGTCGGAAAAAGAAAATATGAGAGCGTAAGTACCGAATAATAGTGTATAATATAAGAGGCGGGTGTTAAAGCCCGCCTCAATTAACTGTTAAGGGAGGAATTATAAGTGGATTATAAGGCAAGATATGAAGAGTGGCTTTCAAAACTTAATGATAATGATCCTTTAAAGAAACAGCTTTTAGATATAGCAGGCGATGAGAAAGAAATTGAGGACAGATTCTATCAGGATCTGTCATTCGGTACTGCGGGACTCAGAGGTAAAGTGGGCGCAGGAACCAACAGAATGAACTTCTATACCGTGGGCAAGGCTTCCCAGGGTATAGCTGATTTTATTGTTTCAAAGGGCAAGGAGGCGTGTGAAAAGGGCCTTATTATTGCCCATGACCCCAGACATTTTTCCAAGGAGTTCTCACAGTTTGCGGCAGGTATTTTTGCTGCCAATGGAATCAAGGCTTATGTATTCCCTGATTTGAGACCTACACCTGAATTGGCTTTCATGATAAGAAAGCTTGGGACAACATCGGGAATCAATATTACAGCCAGCCACAACCCCAAGGAATATAACGGCTACAAGGCTTACTGGGATGATGGATGTCAGGTTTCCTCAGAGATTGCTGACGGAATGACAGAGTGCATCAATGCCGTTGATATCTGGAACGGAATAAAGACTTCTGACTTTGACGAAGGCGTAAAGAGCGGCAAAATCATAGTTCTCGGTGAAGAGTATGACAGAGCCTATCTTGATAAGATAGAGTCTCTTGCAATTCATGAAGGTGACGAGCTGGATCTTACGATTCCTCTTGTCTACACACCTTTAAACGGATGCGGTTCAATACCCTTCAGACAGATGTTGAATGACAGAGGCTTTACAAACTGGACAATAGTTCCGGAACAGGAGAACCCGGATCCCGATTTTACCACAGTAGGATATCCCAATCCTGAGGACCCCAAGGCCTTCAAGTTAAGCGAAGAGTACGGAAGAAAGTTCGGCGCAGAGCTTCTTATGGCCACCGATCCCGACTCTGACAGATTTGCAATCGAGATAAGAGATAACGACGGAAACTACATTCCTCTTAACGGAAACCAGACCGGTTATCTCCTTGTTAACTATATTCTGGAAGGACATAAGAGCGCAGGCACATTACCACAAAACGGCGCAATGGTTAAGTCCATCGTTACCTCGACCCTTTCAACAATTATGGCCAAGGCTTACGGCGTAGAGATGTTTGAGACCCTCACGGGCTTTAAGAACATCTGTGGTAAAATCCCCTATCTCCACGAACACGGCCTTAAGTACCTCTTTGGCTACGAGGAGTCAGTAGGATATGCAATCTGTGAAGACATCAGAGACAAGGACGGAATCAGTGCCGGCATGATGGTTGCCGAAGCCGCTGCTTATTACCGCAAGGAGGGCAAGACTCTTTGGGATGTTCTTCAGGAGATTTATGCCAAGTACGGTTATTTCGCAGAGGATGAGCCGAACATTGTTCTTGAGGGTATTCCCGGAGCCAAAAGGATTCAGAGAATGATGAAGTGGTTCAGAGAGAATATTCCTTCAAGCGTTGCGGGAGCCAAGGTGGAGAAGGTTATCGATTACATTAACGGATATGAGGATATTCCTCCTCAGAATGCCATCAGACTTTTCCTTGATAACGGCTCATGGTTTGCCATCAGACCTTCGGGTACCGAGCCCAAGATCAAGTTCTATTTCTACTCTAACCGTGATTCAAGACAGAATGCTCTTGATACCAACAGGAAGATTAAGGATGAGATTTTTGCTCTCATTAATTCTGTAGAGTAAGGAGATTTATTTTGGGAAGAGAAGTTTGGAAACCGGGCAACATGCTTTACCCCGTGCCGGCTGTAATGGTCAGTTGCGGACGTGAGGGAGAGAAGCCCAACATTATAACTTTGGCCTGGGTTGGCAATGTTTGTTCCGACCCGGTTATGCTTACCATATCCGTGAGAAAAAACAGATATTCCTACGATATCATCAAAGAGACGGGTGAATTCGTGGTTAATCTCACGAACAGAGAGCTGGCAAGAGCCTGCGACTGGTGTGGCGTTAAGTCAGGCAAAGATTTTGATAAGTATAAGGAGATGGGCCTTACACCATCGAAATCCGTTACCGTCAAGGCTCCCGGAATTGCTGAGAGTCCCGTAAGCATTGAATGCAAGGTTAAAGACATCGTAGAGCTTGGAACTCATGACATGTTCGTGGCAGAAGTAACAGCGGTTACCGTAGACGACAAATACATGGATGAATCCGGCAAGTTTGACCTGGATGCCGCGGACCTTATTGCCTATTCTCACGGTGAGTATTTTACCCTTGGGGAGAAACTTGGAAAGTTCGGTTTTAGCGTCAAAAAAGTGAAATAAAAAACCAAAGCCAACCCGCATAAAGGTTGGCTTTTTTGATGCATTAAAGGCGAAAAATATACATTGGGTAAAATAAGATATTCAGAAAGGGATAATCTATGTGTGGAATAGTTGGATATGTGGGCGATAAGCAGGCTGCAGGCATGCTTATAGAAGGACTCACAAAGCTTGAGTATAGGGGATACGATTCCGCCGGAATAGCAGTAAGAAATAAGGAGAATCCTGCTGAAGTAGTTAAGACCATCGGTAAGATCAAAAATCTTATCGAGAAAACCGATAACGGTAAAGCTGTAAAGGGAAATTGCGGAATAGGACATACACGTTGGGCAACTCATGGAGCACCCAGCCAGATTAATGCACATCCTCATGTATCAGGTAACTGCACCAACTCCGGTTCAGGCCCTGTAGAGTCAGAGGTAGTTGGCGTTCATAACGGAATTATTGAGAATTTCCAGGAACTTAAAGCCAAACTTGAGAGACACAACTACAAGTTCTACTCACAGACAGATACTGAGGTACTTATTAAACTTGTGGATTATTACTACAAGAAGTACAATATCGGACCTATTGATGCTCTTGCCAAGACCATAGTCAGAGTGAGAGGTTCTTATGCCCTTGCTGTAATGTTTAAGGATATCCCTGAGAAGATATTCGTAGCAAGAAAAGACTCGCCCATGATTATCGGTGTGAATAAGAACGAGACATTTATAGCATCCGATGTACCTGCAATTCTTAATCACACAAGAAATGTATATTACATCGGAAACCTTGAGATGGCTGAATTAAGTGCCGGACAGGCCACATTCTACAATCTCGACGGTGATGTAATTACCAAGGAACTTACTGAGATTAACTGGGATGCTGAGGCAGCCGAAAAGGGCGGTTTTGAGCATTTCATGATGAAGGAGATTCACGAGCAGCCCAAGGCAGTTGAGGACACCCTTCACAAATACGTTAAGGAAGACAAGAAGATTGACCTTGGAGAAGTTGGAATAAAGGAAGAAGATATAAAGAACTTTGAAGGCATTCATTTTGTGGCTTGTGGTTCGGCATGGCATGTTGGAATGCAGGCCAAATATGTCTTTGAGGATCTGGCGGATATTCCCGTAAATGTAAGTCTTGCTTCTGAGTTCAGATATTCCAAGGCAAAGCTTAATACCAAGGATCTGGTGGTTATCATTTCCCAGTCCGGGGAAACTGCGGATTCATTGGCGGCACTTCGTATTGCAAAAGAGAAGGGACTTAAAACTCTGGCAATAGTTAACGTAATAGGAAGTTCCATAGCAAGAGAAGCCGATTACGTAATGTATACTGTTGCAGGTCCCGAGATTTCCGTGGCAACTACCAAGGCCTACAGCTGTCAGCTTGTGGCCACATTCCTTCTTGCCCTTGAATTTGGCCGTGTACGAAGCGGACTTGAGGGATATGAAACATATATAGACGAACTTAATTCCCTTCCCGAGAAGATAAACAAAACTCTTGAGGATAAGGAGCGCATCCAGTGGTTCGCTGCAAAATATGCCAATGCAAGGGATGTGTTCTTCATCGGAAGAGGTATCGATTACGCAATCGGCCTTGAGGGATCTCTTAAAATGAAGGAGATAAGCTATATCCATTCCGAAGGATATGCAGCCGGTGAACTTAAACACGGAACCATCTCCCTTATTGAGGACGGAACTCTTGTAATCGGTCTTCTTACTCAGAGCGATTTATATGAAAAAACTCTCAGCAATATGTTAGAATGTAAGAGCAGGGGCGCATACTTAATGGGCGTAACCGCCTACGGCAAGTATGACGTGGAAGACAGCGTTAACTTCTCCGTATACGTTCCCAAGGTTGATGAGCACTTTATCGGAAGCCTTGCAATCGTACCCTTGCAGTTACTCGGTTATTACATTTCTGTTTCCAAAGGACTTGATGTGGATAAGCCCAGAAACCTTGCAAAGAGTGTAACGGTGGAATAGGGCCAAGAGGGTTTGGCATGAATAACGAAATAAGAATGAGCGTTTCTTCAATGACAAGGAAGGATGACAAGAAAGCCATCTATGTATTGTTTCAGGATGGGAAGAAGTCAGCTGAATTTGAGGTGCCCGAAATTAAGCTTCTGAGTAATGACGGGTTCAGTGAGGAAGAGATAGATCAGCTTAAAGAGTACATGGCCAATTCCCTGGATGATATCTACGAGGTTGCAAAGAAAGTAAATCCCATGAAGGGCTTCATGGGAGCAGAACAAGGCAAATAAATTAATAAAGAAGCATAGCAAAAGACCCGGTCGTCAGACCGGGCCTTTCTCTTCTTTCTTTATGGAAGGGGGGAGAAAAAGTCGTGTGTGTTAGGGTAGAGGGGGAGCACGACTTTTTCGATGGGAAAATATAATGGAGTATGCTTAAAAAGCATTTCAACTACCACACTCATAGTATCATACCATATATATGATGTCAAAAGTAAAAATCTACTTTTAGTTGCTTTTTAGGTTGAATATGAAAAAAATATCTTTTATTATATAAATATACAACAAAAAACTTATTTAGGGGGTATAGGGAACAGATGTACACCGGTGAGATGATGCAGGATGAGTTCGCATTGAAACTTACTTCTCTACGTAAGGAAAAAGGATGGACTCAGGAAGAACTTGCCGAGAGATGCGGTATATCCAGACAGGCAGTTGCTAAGTGGGAAGGCGGTAAAAGCTTACCTGATATCTTCCGAATTGTTGAATTGGCTGATTTGTTTCAGGTTGATGTAGCCGATATTCTTCCCGATACGGAAAGCAACCTTAACTTAAAGTATTGTATTGAGGCAGTGGGTGATATTTTTGCCAGTGCCATTATTGTTAACCTTACAAAGAATGAGTTTGACTATGTAAGGAACGAAGATATCTTTGGCAACATTGTGAATCCCAAGGGTTCGTATGAAGAACTTTACGATTTGGCACAAAAAAGCGTTCCTGACGCGAACCAAAGACTTAATTTTATAAAACTTTTTAAGCGTGATGCACTTCTTAAAGCTGTGGAGAGCGGTGAGAAGGTTGTTTCTCTTGACCATAGAATCAAAGATACAAACGGTCAGGCCCATTGGGTTCAGACTACGGCATGCTTCGTAAGAGAAGCCGGTCGCGCTGACGTTGTTGCAATTTTCTTCATCAGAGTAATAGATGCTGAGAAGGAAAGGGAAGAGAAGAGCGAAAGAGAAATTGTTGAGAGACAGAGTATCATCAATGTGCTTTCAAATGAGTATGACGCTGTTTTCCTTTCAAATCTCGATACCGGTGAAGTTTTGTATTCCTATTCGGAGAATGTTGCCGATGTGGGTGAAGAAGCCGTAGAAATGATGGAAGGCTTTTCCAACTGCTTTTCCGATGAACTGTCCGAGATGCATAAACTTCTGGTACATCCGGATGATATAGAGTCATTTAAGAAGTCCATATCCAAACAGTACGTTACGGATATGTTAAGGAAGCATGAATCCTTTGTATGTAACTACAGAATGCTGGTCAATGATAAGATGATGCACTATCAGACCAGGTTCGTGCGCGCTCTTGATTTTGAGACCAGCAATAACTTTATTGCAGGTATTCATTGCGTTGAGCCATATTATAAGGATATTGAGAGACAGCAGAAAGAGCTGGAGAATACCATTGATACCATAAGAAGCAACCAGGATGAGAGAGACAATCTCATTATCCAGCTGTCTCACGACATAAGAACACCCCTGAACTCCATAATGGGATTTCTTAATCTTGCTAGGGATTCTTCAAAGGGAGAGGATAAGGATTACTATCTCAGAATGGCTACGGAAGCCTGCGAGAACATGACCCTTGTTATGAACAATGTTATCGATTTGGTTTCTCCCAAGGGTGACAATGTTATTATCAAGAAGCAGGATTGGGCAATAAAGAAACTTCTTAACCAGGTTATTTCTTCAACCAACGACATGGCTAAGAAGGTGGGCTTGGATTCCATCGGCAAGAAGGAGGAGCCCGAGGAGAGTAAGCCTTCAAGGACCAAGCTTGAGGGTAAAAGGATTCTTCTTGTTGAGGATACCGAGGCTAATGCCATGGTTACGGGAGCGTTTCTTAAGGATTGGGGCGTTGAGATGATGCGTGCCCATGACGGAGTGGAAGCTCTTGAGATGATGGAGAAGTCTCCTCTTAAGGGATTTGATCTGGTTCTTATGGATATTCAGATGCCGGAGATGGACGGATATGAGGCGACCAAGAGAATCAGAAGGCTGTCTAACAAGACCTGCTCCAAGGTGCCCATTATAGCTCTGACGGCAAGCGTATTTGACTCGGAGAAGGAAGAGGCTTTAAACGCAGGAATGAATGACCACATATGTAAGCCATTCACTCCAAAGCAGCTCTATGACAAGATTGTATCCTATGTCTAGAGACAGTCTTTTATGACTCTTTCAACATTTTTATATGCAAGATATTCAAGAGAGGTGTGATTCATGCCTCTCTTTTCAAATGCCTCAAACAAAAGAGGCATCTTATCGCAGGAAGGGATTTCCAGTTTGCATGTAATTCCGTCGAAGTCAGTTCCGATGCCTATGGATTCGACACCACCAACCTCAATAATGTGTTTTGCATGTAAAAACAGCATATCTACTGTGGAGTTTTCATGGGACAAATCCGGATTCAGAAAATCGGCTGCGAAATTAAGGCCGATTACTCCTCCTTTTTCGGCGATGATTTTTATCATTTCATCTGTGAGGTTCCTTGTGTGTGGAGCGATGCTTCTACAGTTTGAGTGGGAGGCCACAAAGGGCTTCTTTGAGATGGCTGCCACATCAAAAAAACCTCCGTCGGAAAGATGAGACACATCCACGATAATCCCGAGATTATTCATTTCTTCAATAGCATCTTTGCCAAAATCGGTAAGGCCCTTTGTCATTAAAGAAGATTCGGAAGAGTGGGGGAAACCAAAGCAGTTTGCCTGATTCCATGTGAGAGTGATAAGACTTACTCCATCTTTCTTAAGTTCTTTAAGCCTTTCCATTTCTCCGTCCACAAGACATCCGTTTTCGATGGTCAGGAAGGCGGAAATTTTACCGGCGGCAAAATTCCTGTCTAGTTCCGAATAGTTTCCCGTAAATACAAGTTTATCCGATTCGGAGACGGTATTAAAAAGGACCTGACGCATGGCCTTATAATCATTGTAGGGGTTGACGCTTTTATCCTGATCAAGGTAGGCGGCAAAAAACTGTGCCTTGCAGTTCCCCTTTTCAAGCCTGGCCACATCAATGGCTCGTTCATCAAAACTTATTATGGTATCTCTGCCAAGTTCAACGGCCTCGGCTAAAGTGTCACAATGCATATCTATATATGAAATCATAATTTCTATCCTCCAAATACATGAATATTATATATAAACATGCATAAAAAATGCTATATCATATCGAAAAATTTCTATATCTAATTTCCTACATAAATGATATAATAAATTTCGGTGTAAATAATACAAAGCAAAATAATATTTCACCAGATGGGGACACTATGGCCGGAAAGACAACAACAATTAAAGAATTACTTAAGGCAGCCATGCTTCCTGTTGGCAGCACACTTTACGTGTATGGCGGCGCATGGAATGAAGCCGACACAGGAGCCGGCGAGGAGGCCATGACATTTGGAGTCAGTCCGGAATGGAAGAAGTTTTATGACTCCAAGGATGAGACATATGATTTTGACAAATTCAGATTCCAGGTTCATGAAGGAATAGACTGCACAGGACTTGTTGGATTTTCCTGCTTCCAGGTTTTCGGAAGTGCTTATTCTGAGACGGGTTATGTTTTTCCCAGCGGAATAATGGCTGAGAACTATGAGAAGCTTTTTGGCGGTGAGACAGTAGCCCCGGAGGATATAAAGAACTATCGTCCCGGAGATGTTATGACCAAGAACGGTCATGTGTATTTCAGCATCGGCAGATGCGGAGACGGAAGCGTCCTTCTTTTGCATGCATCGCCTCCGGCACCTTCTTTTTGCGGAACTGTTACGCCCGATGGACGTGAGGACAGCGAGGCAGTAAGACTCGCCAGGGAATACATGACAAGACATTATCCTGACGTAATGAAGAGATACCCCAATATGTGCATGAGAAAGGTAGAGTATCTCAAGGAGTACAGCCAATACAGATGGGACAGAAAAGTGGTTTCGGATCCCGATGGCCTTGAAGGCATGACTCCTGAAGAAATATTGAAAGAGCTGTTTAAGTAATGAGTGAGTTATTTGATATAAATATAAAGGAAGAAGACAAGAAACTCAGAGAAGAGTGGAAGTCCACAAAGGAAATATTTGACGGACGTATTCTTCACGTCATCGATGACACCGTTATCTGCCCCAACGGAAATGAGGCCAGCAGGGAACTTATAAGGCACGTGGGAGCTGTGTGTGTCGTACCCATAACCGATGATGGCAAGGTGATTGTTGAGAGACAGTTCAGATATCCCATCGATAAGGTTATTACAGAAATTCCTGCAGGAAAGCTGGACAGCAAGAGCGAAGATCCTTTGCTTGCAGCAAAGAGAGAGCTTCGTGAGGAGACGGGTTATACGGCTGAAGAATGGATAAGCCTTGGAGTGTTTTATCCCGCACCTGCGTATTCCGATGAGCTTATTCACATGTATATTGCGAAGAAGCTTAAGAAGGGCGAGAGAGACCTGGATGAGGATGAATTTCTGGATGTGTACGCAGTTCCTTTTGACGAGCTGGTTGAAGGGATCATGCGAGGGGACATCACTGATTGTAAGACTCAGATGGCAATATTGAAGACAAAGATTAGACTAACAAAGGAGTGTCGCTAGACACTCCTTTTATGTTTATTTATTGGTCGGTGAATTCCTCAAACTCGATGGTGAGGAGAGTGTGAAGAATCCTTCTCATTCTTAGGTGATTTACATTCTCTCTTGTAGGGTGAACTCTGTTTGTTAACATTGTCACCCAAAGGCCTGTGTCGGGATCAACAAACACGTGAGGTCCTGTGAAACCGTTGTGGCCGAAGCCTTTCTGTGAGAAGAACTGGCCCGACATGGAGTAGAAGCCCCCTGCCAGGTGAAAACCTAAGCCTCTCCTGTCCTCAAGGCCTTCCGTGTAGCACTGAATTGCAGTATCGAAGATACAGCGGGGCAGGTATTTCTGTCCTTCCAAAGTACCGTGGCCTGCCAGCATCTTGGCGAAACGTATCATATCGTTAAGATTGGAGAAGATTCCGGCATTTCCGGCAACACCGTTTAAGAAGTAGGCATTCTCGTCGTGAACTTCGCCCACCAGCCATTCACCGGTAAGGTGATTCTTTTCGGTGTAGCATGTATTTTCTTTATTAATAGGTTTGTCAAGGGGATGGTATCCGGTGGATGTCATCTCCAGGGGTTCGAAAACTTCTTCCTGTGAAAGTTCATTAAGGGATTTACCCGTAACCTTCTCAAGTAAGAATCCCAGGACAATGTATCCGATACAGCTGTACTTGACATCGGTTCCTGTGGGGTAAGCCAGAGGCTCATTAAGTATAACCTCCAAAGCCTTCTTACGATCGTCTGTCTTGTGCTCAATCCACATGTGATCTACGAAGCCTGCGGTATGAGTCATAAGGTGGTATATCTGTATTGCCTTCTTGTCGTCGGGAATATCGCTTCCAAAATGTCTCTCCAATGTATCAGCCAGATCAATTACACCTTTGGAGATTAATCTTAAGGCAATCATTGTGGTTGAAAGGATTTTGGAAACGGATGCCATATCATATATGGTAGTTTCATTTACGGGAGTTGCTTCGGGAGTGAAAGAAGTATTGCCAAAGCATCTTTTAATATAAACTTTCTCGCCTATACCAATGGCCAGAGCAGCAGAACATACGTCGCCTCGCTCAACGCATTTTTCAATATAGGCAACAGATTTTTCAAATGGTTTCATGGAACCCTCCTATACTTTGTACAAGTTAGCCTAATTATAACAAAGCAAACCTGATTTTAAAACTATTTCAGACATAATTTTAAAATAAAATTTCAAAATTTGTCAATAAAACCAACAATTTTTTCTTTACAAACACACTTTACTTTGGTAAAATTTATAATGTCGAAAGTAAATCGAAGAGATTCGATTAATAAGAATGGAGGATTATTATGTTTAAAGGTAACAAAGCATTAAAAAGCTTGCTTGCCCTTGCTTTAAGTACAGTTATGGTACTTGGCCTTACAGCATGTGGTGACAAGGCTGCTGACACAAAGCCCGCTGACACATCGGACTCACAGACAGCAGAAGCAACTTCCGAAGCTACCGAGGCACCTGCAGAAGATAGCAACGAAGGTCCTTTCGGCATCAAGTATGCAGAAGATCAGACACTTCGCCTTGTATATGGCGCAGAGATGTCTACACTCAGAACATACGGCGGCGAGGGTACCGCTGTTTCATGGCAGGGTATTTCAAACTGTATTTCTGCTTTAGTATGCAGAGACTGCTATGGTAACATCCAGCCTGATATGGCTGAAAGCTGGGATGTAAGCGCTGACGGTTCAGAGTACACATTCCACCTTCGTAAAGACCTTGTTTGGTCAGACGTTGAAGGAAACAACATGGGACCTATCACCTCAAAGGATTTCCAGACCGCAGTTGAGTACTGCTGTAATCCTGAGAACGGTGTTACAGATTCCAGTTTATTACTTCTTAAGAACTATAAGGAACTCATTGATCCTGAAAATCCTAACAAGGACATCAGCACATTGGGATTTGAAGTAATTGATGATTACACATTCAAGGTTACCCTTGCAGATGTTATTCCTTATTTCATTAATACTTTCAACATTTTCCCTGTTCCCACAGATTACTTCCTTGAGATGGGTGAAGATTATGGTATGGATAACGAGTCCATTTACTACTGCGGACCTTACATCATGACCACATTTGAGCCCCAGGAGCAGAGAGTATACGAGATCAACCCCAACTACTGGGATCTTGATAATGTACACATTCAGAAGATTGTTATGAAGTACAACGCCGAGGCTGCAACACTTGCACCCGAGATGTTCAAGCGTGGTGAGATTGACTATGCTGATATCGGAACAGACATCCTTGACGAGTGGATGAAGGCTGATGATACAAAGGATATCGTTATCCCCGGTCTTCCTGATACAACCTACATGTATTACTACTCATTCTGCTATAATCCTCAGTTTGATGAAGCATATGAGCCTGATAACTACATGAAGGCAATCAACAATGAGAACTTCCGTAAGTCACTTTATTGGGGCCTTGATCGTCACAAAGCATACCTTTGCCTCGATCCTTACAACCCCGATCAGTTCCTTACAACAACAGTAACACCCAGAACATGGTGTTCAATCAACGGAACAGATTATGTTGATCTTCCTGCTCTTAAGGAAATCACAAACCGTGCGAACTATGGTTTCGATCCTGACAAGGCTAAGGAATACAGAGATAAGGCTAAAGAAGAACTTGAAGCTATCGGCGTAACATTCCCCGTTAAGCTTTATATGCCTTACAACCCCAACACAACAGGCTGGGATAAAGAGGTTCAGGTCGTTAAGCAGCAGCTTGAAGACTTACTTGGCTCCGACTACATCGAGTGCATCATCGAAGCAGGTCCTGCAACAGGCTTCTTATCAGAAGTTCGTCGTGCAGGTAAGTACGGCTTCATGAAGTTAAACAACGGTTCTAACGAGGGTGACCCTTGTTCATGGATTAAGGCATTCGTTGACGGTGCTAACTGGAACTTCATGGGTGATGTTCTTTACGAAGGACAGTTACCTACAGTTGAGAGAGAGGGCTCCAAGTCAGACGACAACAAGGATCTCCAGGATCTTGTTACTGAGTACTATGGACTTCTTGACAAGGCTAAAGCTATTACAGTTAAGAGCCAGGAGAGATATGATGCATTTGCTGAGGCTGAGCAGTTCCTCATCGACCATGCATTTGTTATCCCTTATGCTAAGGACACATATGGTTATCACGTAACCAGAACCAATCCTTTCGAGCAGATTACAGGTCAGGACGGCAGATATAAATACATGCACGTTCTTGAAGAGCCTCTTACAAATGAGCAGTATCAGGCACTTTATGCTGATTGGCAGGAGAAGCAGGCAGCTTCTTTGAAGTAATTAAAGATTAGTTTGAAGTATTAATCTAAATGGTAACTGCCCTGGGAGGCTATACCTCCTAGGGCAGTTTTCTTAAAGGTTTTAAAAGCGAAGAAAGGGTATAGGTATTCGCTATGTTGAAGTATTGCGCAAAGAGACTTGCGAGATCAGTGGTCAGTCTGGCGATAATAGTAGCGGTTGTGTTTTCACTTCTGAGACTGATGCCTGTGGAAGGATACTTTTCACAGTTAGACCAGATGACCGAGGCACAGATAAATAATGAATTGGAGAAGATGGGTTTGAACGATCCCGTTCCCGTACAGCTGGGAAGATTCTATGTTCAGATTCTCCACGGAGATTTGGGTAAATCCACTCGTTACAGAGATGGATATCCGGTTGCGAAAATAGTTAAAAAGAAAGCCCCCATTTCTATTAAATTCGGCCTTTTGGCCATGGGAGTTTCCTTACCTCTCGGAATGCTTTTAGGCATTCTTATGGCTAAGAAAAAGAATGGTATCGCAGATAAACTGGGTACCTTATACATAATATTGATACAAGCCGTACCAAGTGCGGTATATTACCTTTTAATTCAGCTTTATGGTACCAGTGCTTTAAAGATTGGATTACTTTATGATGACGATAAACCCATCACCATGATTCTGCCGATTCTTTCACTTGCTCTGCCTTCAATAGCAGGTTATGCAATGTGGCTTCGTAGATACATGGTTGATGAAGAAAATAAAGATTATATCAAGATGGCTAAGGCTAAGGGCGTTCCCAAGGCGAAGATTGCAAGACAGCACGTGTTCCGTAACGCCGTAGTTCCCATGGTTCAGTTTATTCCCGGTTCCATGCTCCTTACCATCGCAGGTTCCATTTATGTTGAGTCCCTTTACTCAATACCCGGAATGGGAGGCCTCCTTGTTGAGGTTATTAAGAGACAGGACAACAACATGGTTCAGGGACTTGTAATTATATTTGCGGTTCTGGGTATTTTCGGATTGCTCCTCGGTGATCTTCTTATGGCACTTGTAGATCCCAGAATCAGCCTTACAAAGAAGGAGGGTTCAAGATAATGGCTAAGCTTTCCTTCAAATTTTCAATCAAAGATGCTAAGACAGAAAAGTTGGCTGATACCCTGCTTTCTGTCGAGAAAGATACTTTACTTAAGAGCGATAAGCTCACAGATGAAGAGATTAAGAATATTCCTGAAGAACTCTTTGTTCCTCATGCCCTTGATGAGGCTGCAGCAGAGAAGACAGGCTATTCAAGCTATTCTTACTGGGGAAGTACTGTAAGAACATTCAGACAGAATAAGATGGCTGTAACAATGCTTGGAATTATCCTTGTAATTTTGCTCTTTACATTTATTCAGCCTTATCTTCCCGGTCAGTATGACCCTAACTTAATTAACAACGATCCCGTTACGGGCATGCAGATTATGAATGAGCCCCCCGGAGAGCAGTTCTGGTTTGGTACCAATGCCATCGGACAGGATATGTGGGCAAGAATCTGGGCAGGAACCAAGAATTCACTGTTTATTGGTTTCACTGTAGCGATTATCCAGGCCTTTGTAGGAATTGTACTCGGAATGATCTGGGGATATGTAAGAGCAACGGACTTCTTCTTTACCGAGCTTTACAACGTTATCAGCAATATTCCAACAACGATTATTCTGATTCTTGCATCATACGTAATGAGACCTTCAATCCGTACATTGATTATTGCAATGTGCGTAACCGGTTGGCTTGGAATGGCCAGATTCATTCGTAACCAGGTCCTTATAATAAGAGACCAGGAATTTAATATGGCTTCCAGATGCCTGGGAACTCCCGTGTGGAGAGTAATCACCAAGAACCTTCTTCCTCACATGGTATCCGTTATCATGCTTCAGATGGCTCTTGCAATTCCCGGAGCTATCGCATCGGAAGTTTTCCTTACATATATAGGACTTGGTGTTCCTTTGGATATTCCTTCCTTAGGTAACCTTGTTGATTCGGGACGTGCACTTATGATGTCTCCCAGTTTGAGATATCAGCTTTTGTTCCCTGCAATCATGCTTTCAATCATCACAGTTTGTTTCTATCTTGTGGGTAATGCATTTGCAGATGCTGCCGACCCCAAGAACCATATGTAAGGGGGTGGCGAGATGGAAAATAAGAAAGTAGTTTTATCAATTCAGGATATGAATATCAAATTCTCCTTAAGAGGTCAGATTCTTCACGCCATTCGTGGAGTAAGCCTTGATATTTATGAAGGAGAATGCCTTGCAATAGTAGGTGAGTCAGGTTCAGGTAAATCTGTTCTTACAAAGACCTGTATGGGACTTCTTGATAAGAACGGTTTCATCGAAAGCGGTCATATCATGTATGACGGCAAGGATCTGGCCACATATAAGACTGACAAGGAATGGGAGAAGATTTGCGGAAGCGAAATCGCCATGGTTATGCAGGATCCCATGACCTGTCTGAATCCTCTTAAGACCATCGGCTGGCAGATAGAGGAGTCTCTCCGCTATCACAGCACACTTAATAAAGAGGAGCGCAAGAAGAGAGTAATCGAAATTCTTACCGATGTAGGCATTACGGAGCCTGAGAGAAGATACAAACAGTATCCTCATGAGTTCTCCGGCGGTATGAGACAGAGAGTTGCCATTGCCATAGCTGTGGCATGTAATCCCAAGATTCTTATCTGTGATGAGCCCACCACTGCTTTGGATGTTACCATTCAGGCACAGATCCTTGAGCTTATCAGAAACATGCAAAAGAAGTACAACCTGACAACTGTTTACATCACTCACGACCTTGGCGTTGTTGCCAATGTTGCCGATAGAGTAGCGGTTATGTACGCAGGTGACATTATAGAAGTCGGTACAAGCAGAGAGATTTTCTATGAGCCTAAGCATCCTTATACATGGGCGCTTTTGGCATCACTTCCTCAGCTGGGAATTAAGGGAGAGGAGTTAAGCTCAATTCACGGTACCCCTCCGAACCTTTTTCTTCCTGTAAAGGGAGATGCTTTTGCACCGAGAAACCCCTATGCTTTGGCTGTGGATTTTGAGTACAGACCTCCTTACTTTGAGGTGAGTCCCACTCATAAGGCCAAGACATGGCTTCTTGATCCCAGGGCACCTAAGATTGAACCTCCCAAGGTTCTTGAAATGATTAAGAATATGGAAAGAGTGGGAGGTGTTCTCAATGGCTGATAAGAAAGAAGTTTTGTTGGAAGTCAAGGATTTGCACGTATCTTTCGGACGTGGCAAATCACTCTTTGAGGCAGTTAAGGGCGTCAACTTCAACATCTATAAGGGTGAAACCTTCGGACTTGTAGGTGAGTCCGGATCCGGTAAGACCACCATAGGACGTGCAATCATAAGAATGTACCCCACAAGTGGCGGTGAAGTTATTTTTAATGGCCAGAAGATTAACGGAAAGATTTCAAAAGAACTGGACAGGGACGTTATCCATAACATCCAGATGATATTCCAGGATCCCATGGCATCTCTTAATGACAGAGCGAAGGTAAGCGATATTGTTAAGGAAGGTCTTATCAATGTACAGAAGGGCCTTTCAGAAAAGGAACAGCAGGAGAGAGTCGACAAGGCACTTTTGGATGTTGGACTTCTTCCCGAATTCGCAAGCCGTTTCCCTCACGAGTTCTCAGGCGGACAGAGACAGCGTATCGGAATCGCGAGAGCTCTTATAATGGAGCCCAGCTTCATTATTGCCGATGAGCCTATTTCAGCTCTTGACGTTTCCATTCGTGCTCAGGTGCTTAACCTTTTGTCCAAACTGCAACAGGAGAGAAATCTTACATACCTGTTTATAGCCCATGACCTTTCTGTTATGAGATTCATCTCAGACAGAATTGCGGTTATCGAACATGGTAAGATTGTAGAGCTGGCTCCCACAGAGAAGTTGTTTGCTCATCCCCTTCATCCTTATACACAGGCACTTCTTTCTGCAATTCCCATGCCGAATCCCGACCTGGAGCAGAACAAGAAGGTTCTTGTATATGATGAGTCCGTTCATGATTATTCCACTGATAAACCTGAATGGATTGAAATCGAGGAAGAACATTTCATCCTTGCAAATAAGAAGGAAGCTTCCGAGTACAGAGAGAGACTTAAAACATCATAAAAGTATAGCAGGCCCTCGGGGAACCTCCCCGGGGGCTTTTTGTGGTATAATGGATTCACAGTAAAACAAGGAAGGAAAGCAAATGCCCAACTTTACACAGAAGGCGATTAAGGAATCGTTCATTAAGCTTTTGACAGAAAAGCCCCTTAGCAAAATCAGCGTTAAGGATATCGTGGAAGATTGCGGTATCAACAGAAACTCATTCTATTATCATTTCCAGGACATTCCCTCCCTTCTAAAGGAGATTGTGCTGGATGAGACGGAGAAGCTGGTTAATGAATATCCAACCATCGATTCTTTGGATGAAGCATTAAGGGTTGCGGCGCTTTTTACATTAAATAATAAGAAAGCAGTTCTTCATATTTTTAATTCATTAAACAGGGATGTGTTTGAGGATTATCTTATGAAGGCCTGTGAACATACAGTAAGGAGTTATTTATCCACCGCATTTAAGGATTATGATATTCCCCCTGAGGAGCATGAGATAGCTGTCAGACTTGTTAAGTGCCTGTTGTTTGGAATGATTATTGACTGGATAGGAGGCGGACTTAACGAGGACCGTCCCAAGGATGCGGCAAGAATCTGCGAACTGTGCAGAGGAATCCCTGAGGAGATAATAGAAAGAGCGGCGCAAACCAAATAGATTTTTATATTTTTAGGCAAACCGATATGGTTTGCCTAATTTTTTTGCAATTGTTCGGAGGGTGCCCAAAATTTGTACGTTCTCTCAATACCTGTCCATTTTGCTGCTTTAAAATCAGTGTTAACATTCACAATGTAAAAAGGAGGCGAGAGATTATGAGAAGTGTTGTTCCTATGAAGACAGCCAAGATTGGATGCATAGGAGTTTCCCTTATCCTGTTTCTTGTTGGAGTGCTTCTTCTTATTGACCCGGCGGAGTACGGAAGAGCAATAGGAATGGTTGTGGGTTATTCAATGATAGTGTTTGGCGCTTTTAAACTGGTGGGTTATTTCTCAAAAGATCTTTTCAGACTGGCGTTCCAGTATGACCTGGCATTCGGAATTCTACTAATTGCTCTCGGAGTGATAGCGGTATTAAGAACCGAAAACGTCATGGAGTTTTTGAGCATAACAATTGGAATCGCAGTTTTGGCGGATGCACTGTTTAAGATACAGATTTCGGTAGATTCCAAAGAGTTCGGAATCGGAAGATGGTGGATGATACTTGCCATGGCGATTATAACAGGACTCATCGGACTGGTACTTATTTTTGACTCCGTTGACGGAGTGGCGCTGGTAAGACTCCTTGGAATATGCATTATGGCTGAGGGAATTATGAGCTTCATAACAATGACCACCACAGTGAAGATAGTTAAACATCAGTTTTCAGACAGAATAGATGACGAAATGGAGTACAGAGAATTATGAAAATCGCAAAAGGAATAGTTAAAAACAGATTCGTAATTTTGATTATTGCCCTGGCTCTCATGGTTCCTTCACTGATAGGAATGCTTAAGACCAGAATCAATTACGATATGCTGACATATTTACCGGAGGATATGGATACGGTAAAAGGTCAGAACGTATTGATGGATGAGTTTGGAAAAGGTGCCTTCTCCTTCATAGTTGTTGAAGGAATGAGTACAAAGGATACCGCAGCTCTTGCAGAAAAATTAAGAACAGTAAATCATGTGGACACAGTTCTTTGGTATGACTCATTCATGAACATAGACATCCCAATGGAAATACTTCCCGATAAGGTTTACGACCTTTTCAATAAAGGGGACTGCACAATGCTTGCAGTATTCTTTGACAGTTCCACATCATCCGATGTAACCATGGATGCCATTAAAGAGATAAGAAGTATTACCGGCAAGCAGTGTTATGTTTCCGGAATGAGCGCCCTGGTTACCGATTTAAAGGCCTTATGTGAACAGGAGGAGCCCATCTACGTTGGAATCGCAGTTCTTTTAGCCACAATAGCAATGCTTGTATTTCTTGATGGCTGGCTGGTTCCCTTCGTATTCCTTGCAAGTATAGGAATGGCAATTCTTTATAACCTTGGAAGCAACATATTCATGGGGGAGATTTCATACATAACAAAAGCTCTTTCAGCGGTACTTCAGCTGGCGGTTACAATGGATTATTCAATCTTCCTTTGGAACTGCTACAACGAGAAAGTTCAGACTGTTGAGGATCACAAGGAAGCAATGGCAATGGCCATTAAGGAAACCTTTACTTCGGTCCTTGGAAGTTCAATAACAACAGTCGCAGGCTTCATAGCACTGTGCTTCATGAGCTTCACCCTTGGCGCCGACCTTGGAATCGTAATGGCAAAGGGAGTTTTGCTTGGTGTTATCGCCTGTGTAACAATTCTTCCCTCATTAATACTTATACTTGATAAACCTCTTCATAAAACAATGCACAAGGCAATCCTTCCCAAGATGGATGGACTTGCAGGAAAGCTCTTAAAAATCTTCCCTGTATTTGTAATTGCCTTCGTGGTAATAACAATTCCCGCATACGCAGGATACAGCAAGACCAACAAAGAAGTTTACTATGACATGAGTGCATGTCTTCCCGAGAACATTGAGGTTATCAAGGCAAATGAGAAACTTTCTGAGACCTTCAATGTGGCATCGACTCACATGCTTCTGGTGGATAAGAACCTTCCGGATAAGGACGTCAGAGCAATGCTTGATGAGATGAAAGGCGTGGAAGGAGTACAGCAGGTTCTTGGTGTCGAGACAATGCTTGGCGCCGGAGTTCCTGAGGAAATTTTACCAAAGAAGTTAACGGACATGCTTGAAAGCGATAACTGGAGACTTGTTCTTATTAATTCCGAGTATCACGTAGCAAGTGATGCGGTTAACGATCAGCTGGATAAAATACTTGAAATCAGCAAGAAATATGATAAGAAGGGAATGCTTATCGGAGAGGCTCCCTGCATGAAGGATATGATTGAGACCACAGACCATGACTTTAAGGTTGTCAACACAGTTTCCATTGTCGCAATCTTTATTATCATTGCCCTGGTTGAAAAAAGCATATCCCTCCCATTTATCCTTATCGCTGTAATAGAACTGGCAATCTTTATTAATCTTGGATTGCCTCATTACCTGGGACAGTCATTACCTTTCATAGCTCCCATCTGTATCAGCACAATTCAGCTTGGCGCAACAGTAGACTACGCAATACTGATGACCACCAGATACAAAAAGGAGCGAAGCGAAGGGGCAGGAAAAGCAGAGGCTGTTAAAATCGCACTTGCTACATCCATTCCTTCGATTATAGTCAGCGGAATGGGATTGTTCTCAGCAACCTTTGGCGTAGCGGTTTATTCAAACATTGATATCATCAGTTCAATGTGCATGTTAATGGCAAGAGGAGCAGTCATCAGTATGGTTCTTGTAATTCTTACATTACCTGCGATGCTTATGCTTTTCGATGGACTTATTATCCATACCACAATGCACATGAACGACAGTAATAAAAAAGAAGTAAAAATCGGAGAGGAGAAAATGGCATGAAAAAGAGTACAAAGATTATTACATCAGCAGTAACAGCTGCAGCACTTCTTCTTGGAGTATCGGGAGCCGTGTATGCTTCAGAAAGCAGCAAACTTACGGAGAACGAAACAGCAGAGTTAAATGAGATTGCTGAAGAAGCTGAAGAAACAGTTGATACAGGCTCATATGAAATGGATGAAACCTTTTCAATGGATGATGAGGTAGCTTACGTTTTTACCAATTATGATGGCTCGGTAAATAAAGTAATGGACTCCATCTGGATTGAGGACGGAAACGATAAAACAGAGGACGGAAGCGAAGCAAAACTTCCGGTAGACCTTAAGGTAAGCTATAAACTGGACGGAGTAAATGTTACACCTACAGAACTTGAGGGTAAGGACGGACATTTAAAGATTACCTGTGAGTTCACGGACAACCAGTATGAGATGAAGGACATAAACGGCAAGGAAGAGAGGATATATGTTCCCTATCTTGCAAGTCTTGTAACTGTTATGGATGATGAGACCTATTCAAATGTAAAGGTTTCAAGCGGAAAGGTTACATACGACGGAACAAGGTATGCAATTCTTGGCCTGGCATTCCCGGGACTTTCAGAGGATATGGGAGATGCTATAAACAGCATCGACATCCCCAATAAGATTGAGCTCGAGGCCGATGTAAAGGATTGCGAGCCTGCAGGCTTATATCTCCTTGTTTCTGATTCAATTTTCTCCAATATGGACCTTGATACAGATACAGAGGTCGGTAAACTTACAGACGCCATGGGACAGCTTTCAGACGCTGTAAAGCAGCTTATGGACGGTTCATCAAAGCTTTATGACGGACTTGGTGAGCTAGAGACAGGCGCAGGTCAGATCAGCGATGGCGTAAACAGACTTTCAGACGGACTTAATCAGATTGATGCCAATTCTGCAGCACTTAATGACGGAGCATTACAGGTATTTAATGCACTTCTTTCTACAGCTACACAGCAGATTAATGCAGCCGGTGTTTCAGTTCCTGCACTTACAGTTGACAACTACAATGATGTAATCAACGGAGCCATTAACCAGATTTCCGGAACCGATGTTGCAGGCATGGCAAGATCACAGGTTGAAGCAGGAGTAAAACAGTACGCAAGCGAGCATGCAAGCGAGAACATGGCTGCTGCAACAAGCGCAGCAAGATCTCAGGTTGAGGCAGCTGTTACAGAATATGTTAAGAACAATGTGGTAATTCCCCAGGTAGATGCAAATGCAGATTTGATAAAGCAGGGCATAAGAGCAGAGGTTGAAGCCAACTCATCAGCAGTTGAAGCCCAGGTTAAGCAGGGAGTACTTGCACAGATGGGCATCGATGATTACGACAGCCTTGATGATTCTTCAAAAGCTCAGGTTGATGCAGCTGTTCAGGCAAATCTTCCCGCAGCAATAGATCAAGCTGTTGAAGCAAATTACCCTTCTGTAAGAGAAGCAAAGATAAATGAGGCTATGGCATCTTCAGAAACACAGGCAGCAATTGCCGCAGAAGTTGACAGCAGAATGAATTCAGATGAAGTGAAGAACGGAATCAGCCAGGGCCTTAATGATAAGATTAACCAGGCTATAAATGAAAAGTACAATTCAGCAGAAGTGCAGAGCCAGATTGCGGCCGGAAATGCCAAGGTATCAAGCGGAGTACAAAGCCTTAGGAATCTTCAGAATCAGCTTAACTCATATGCTCAGTTCTACCAGGGCATTCAGACCTATACCGGAGCAGTGGGACAGGCTGCAGCAGGAGCAGTTCAGCTTAAGGATGCTATGCCTGAATTCGTACAGGGTGTTGAGGCATTGAGAAACGGTCAGGGTCAGCTCTCAGACGGTATCAAGAAGTTCGATGAAGACGGTATCGAAGAGTTAAACGGTGTTGTTGAAGATAACGTGGAAGGCCTTGCAGAAAGATTTGCAGCAATGACAGATGTGGCTGCAAGCCATAATAAATACGATGAAGCAGGTTCCGAAAAGAACGGAGTCAAGTTCATCTATAAAGTAAGCGTATCAGATTAATTCTCTCCCCTTTTTTGGGCCCCCTGAAGCGAAAGCTTCGGGGGGATTTTTTATGTAAAAAACTAATTTACTATTTTTGTGGGTTTTATGATAAAATGTACTTTGAGTTTTTACGTGCTTAGGAGGATTTATTAGTTTTGCGCAGTTTATCAGAAGAGATTAACAGAAGAAGAACATTTGCAATCATATCCCATCCCGATGCCGGTAAAACAACTCTGACAGAGAAGTTCCTGCTCTACGGCGGAGCCATTAATCTTGCCGGAAGTGTAAAGGGTAAAGCTACTGCCAGACATGCCGTATCGGACTGGATGGAAATAGAGAAGGAGAGAGGTATTTCCGTAACCTCCTCTGTTTTGCAGTTTGAATATGATGATTTTTGCATCAATATCCTTGATACCCCAGGCCACCAGGATTTCTCGGAGGATACCTACAGAACCCTTATGGCTGCAGATTCCGCAGTGATGGTTATCGACGGAGCAAAGGGTGTAGAGCCTCAGACAAGAAAGCTTTTCAAGGTCTGCGGTATGAGAGGTATTCCGATTTTTACCTTTATAAATAAGATGGACAGAGATGCAAATGACACCTTTGACCTTTTGGATGATATTGAGAAGGAGCTTGGAATTGCCACATGTCCCATTAACTGGCCCATTGGTTCAGGTAAGAGCTTTCAGGGCGTTTATGACAGAGACATGAAGAGCGTTTACACATTCTCTGATACAGAGAAGGGTACTAAGGAGGGTAAGACTACCTGTGTGCCTACAACTGACAGAGATGCTCTTGTTAATACCATAGGAGAGGAAGCTGCCGATAAGCTTTTGGAGGAGATTGAACTTCTTGAGGGGGCCGGCGCGGAGTTTAACCTCGAGGAGGTTCAGGCAGGAAAACTTACACCTGTATTCTTCGGGTCTGCCCTTACCAACTTCGGTGTAGAAATCTTCCTGCAGCATTTCCTTAAAATGACAACAACACCTCTTCCCAGAGTTGCGGATACAGGTGTGATTGATCCAGTAAAGAATGACTTTTCTGCCTTCGTATTTAAGATTCAGGCCAACATGAACAAGGCACACAGAGACAGAGTTGCCTTCATGAGAATATGTTCCGGAAAGTTTGATGCGTCAATGGAAGTCCGCCACGTTCAGGGTGATAAGGTTATGCGCCTTTCTCAGCCTCAGCAGATTATGGCAGATGAGAGAAAAATCCTTTCTGAAGCCTATGCAGGCGACATTATCGGTGTATTTGATCCCGGTATTTTCTCCATAGGCGATACCCTTTGCATGCCCAAAGAGAAGTTCAGATACGAAGGTATTCCTACCTTTGCGCCTGAGCATTTTGCAAGAGTACGTCAGATGGATACCATGAAGCGTAAGCAGTTTGTAAAGGGGATTACTCAGATAGCTCAGGAAGGTGCAATACAGATTTTCCAGGAGTTTAATACCGGACTCGAAGAGATTATCGTGGGCGTTGTTGGCGTGCTGCAGTTTGATGTGCTCAAATACAGACTTGAGAATGAGTATAATGTGGAAATCAAGCTTGAGCCTTTACCCTATGAACACATAAGATGGGTTGAGAATAAAGATATCGACCTTAAATCCATAAACGGAACTTCGGATATGAAGAGAATAAAGGACCTTAAAGACAATCCTCTGCTTTTGTTTGTCAATTCCTGGAGCGTAGGTATGACTTTGGAGCGTAATCCGGGTCTTGTCTTATCCGAATTTGGAAAGAACTAGTGAAAAAGTTTCTAAAAAACCTTCTAGCAATTGTATTACTGTTTGCTGCAATTGATCTTTTTATTTGGTCCGGGGGAGTAAATATATTTAAGCTTCCTTATTTTGCGGGACAGCCGGAGACTTTGGGTATAGTACCCGAAGACAGCGGAACCGGCGGAATAGCCTGGGAAGATATGGAAGTAACCGGAGAAGAAAAGGTCGATGACGGTGAACCTTATGAAAAGGTTGAGGTTACCGGTGCCGAGGCTGACAAGTACGATGAGTACTTGTCTGAGTGCTTTGCCTACAGAACACTTGATGCCGAGATGAAGAAAGCTTACATCGAGGTCTTCGCTGCCATGATAAAGCACGAAGAGACAGTGGACATGTCTGTACTTGACATCGATAAGTTACACCTTGCTTTTCAATGCGTAATGATTGATCATCCCGAGATTTTTTATGCAGAAGGGTATTCTTATTCCCAGTATACGAGAGGAGATCAGGTTACGAGACTTACTTTTACTCCTACTTATATATGCACGGCGGAAGAAGCGGAAATGCTCGAGGAGGAAACGGAAAAGGTTGTTTCTGATATCCTTTCCGGCATAAGTAAGGATGCAGACGATTACACCAAGGTTAAATATGTCTATGAATATCTGGTTCACTCCACCGAATACGATATGAGTGCTCCTGATAATCAGAATATATGCTCGGTTTTCCTCAATAACAGAAGTGTATGTCAGGGATATTCCAAGGCAACACAGCTTCTTTTAAACAGGCTGGGTGTGGAATGCACTCTGGTTACCGGTGTTGTTAACACAACTGAGGGCCATTCCTGGAATTTGGTGAAGATGGATGGAGATTATTATCATCTGGACACCACCTGGGGAGATGCATCCTATCAGAGCATTGAGGGTGAGGATGACGAGTGGTTAAGGAATCTGGATATAGTCAATTACGATTATTTTGGCGTTTCCACATCGGAGATTCAAAAGACTCATGTGATTGATAATCCCATTGAGCTTCCAAACTGTACGGCTTCGGCCTGCAATTATTATGTCAGAGAGGGATGCCTGCTAAGTGGCCCCGATAAGGACAAACTTGGCAGTATATTAGGCGCGCACCCCATAGTGCGTGACGGAAGCACCATTGTAAAATGTACAGACAGACTTACCTATGACTGGCTGATGAACTATTTGATCACAGAATCAAGGGTTTTTGATTATGTGGACAGCGGGGGTGGAAGCATTGGTTATGCCCAAAACGAAGACGCTTTGTCTTTAACCCTATGGCTGGACGATTAATTCAACCTTTGTTATAATTATAAATTGTGATAGAAGTTATTTTGAACCTAAGGAGGACTTCAAATCAATGGAGAAAGAAAACGTTAGAAATACATACGATTTACAGGATGACGATACAAAAGGCAGCGTTAAAATTGCAGATGACGTTGTTGGAATGATAGCAGCTATAGCAGCAACTGAGGTTGAAGGTGTAAGCGCTATGGGCGGACACCTTACCGATGAAATTATGAGCAAGATAGGAATGAAGAATCTGTTCAAGGGTGTTAAGATAGATGTCTTTGAGCGTAGAGTTTCTATCGATATGGCTATTACCATGGAATACGGATATAACATTCCCACCACATGCCAGCTCGTACAGAATAAAGTTAAACAGTCTGTTGAGAACATGACAGGTCTTACAGTTACAGATGTGAATGTTCGTATCGCTTCCATCAAGGTTAATAAGGACAAGTAAGATGACAAGACACGAACTGAGAGAACAGGTTTTTAAATTGCTTTTCCGCGTGGAGTTCAATGTTCCTGAGGACATGGATGAGCAGGTAAAGCTTTTTATGGAGGACATAGATAATCACGCCTCCGAGAAAGAAAACGAAGAAATAAACAAAAAGTATGTGGCAGTCAAGGAACATCTTTCCGAGATAGATGCCATGATTAACGATAAAGCAGAGAATTGGTCTGTAGAGCGTATGGGAAAGGTAGAGCTTACCATTCTTCGTCTGGCTATATTCGAAATGAAATTCGATGATGACGTACCTGTAAACGTAGCCATCAACGAAGCAGTAGAACTTGCGAAGAAGTTTGGACAGGATAACTCGGGAGCCTTTGTTAACGGAATACTTGCCAAATTTGCATAAGGAATGACATGCAGCAGAATGTTTATACGGTTTCACAGGTAAATTCGTATATCAAGAATATGTTCGCCCAGGATTACATGCTTAACAGCGTGCTGGTGAAGGGCGAGGTCAGCAACTGCAAATACCATTCTTCGGGACATATATATTTCACTTTGAAGGACGCTTCCGGCGTGATTGCCTGCGTGATGTTTGCGTCCTCCAGGACCGGGCTGAAGTTTCGGATGGAGGAGGGAATGCAGGTAATTGTTGGCGGAAGCATTGCTGTTTTTGAGAGAGATGGCAAGTATCAGCTATATGCCAAGAAGATTACCGCTGACGGCGAAGGGGATTTGTACCTCAGGTTCGAACAGCTCAAAAAGGAGCTTTCGGAGCAGGGAATGTTTGATCCCTGTTATAAACAGCCAATCCCCCAGTTTGTCCGTAAGCTTGGTGTTGTTACAGCCCCTACGGGAGCTGCGGTTCAGGATATAATCAATATCTCTAAGAGACGAAACCCTTACATCCAGATTATTCTGTATCCTGCAATTGTGCAGGGTGAATTGGCTGCTGACAGTATTGTAGCAGGAATCCATGCCCTGGAAAAAGAAGGGGTGGACGTTATGATAGTGGGAAGAGGCGGAGGCTCGATTGAGGACTTATGGGCCTTTAATGAGGAGAAAGTAGCGAAGGCTGTTTTTGACTGCAGCATTCCCATAATATCTGCGGTGGGACATGAAACAGACACCACAATTATTGACTTTGTGTCTGATTTAAGAGCGCCGACTCCATCGGCTGCAGCTGAACTTGCGGTGTTTGAACTGGCCGCATTGGATGAAAGATTTAACGATGCTTATAACCGTCTTGCGAGAGAGATGGATCTGGTTATTAAGAGGGAAAGACGGAAGGTCGAGAACGGAATTTCAAGACTTAACGCTGTTAGCCCTCAATCCAAAATCAGAGAGAAGAGAACATATCTGATTAAACTTGAGGACAATCTCAGCTCAGGAATGGAGAGGGTTCTCAGAAACAGACGTCACAGACTTGATATTTTTATCGAGAAGATGAACGGCCTTTCACCTATAAATAAGATGAGCACAGGTTTTGCCTATGTTTCTGACGGCTCAGGCAAGATGGTGAAGGACATTAAGAGCGTTAATAAGGGCGATAAGCTTAATCTCAGACTTGTTAACGGCATAGTTCATACAACAGTTGATTCCACTGAGGAAGTTTCGTTATAAGAGGGTAATATGGCAGAAGAAAAACAGATGACATTGGAAGAATCCTTCGAGGCACTCGAAGAGATTATTGAGAAACTGGAAGATGATGAAACTCCTTTAGAGGAGGCTTTTAACCAGTATAAGAAGGGAATGGACCTACTAAAGAACAGTAACGAACTTATTGACAGAGTTGAGAAACAGGTCAAGGTTCTTACGGGTGAGGATCAGGCAGATGAGTGATTTTCAGAAAGATTTACTTGCAAAAGTAGATGAGATAGAAAAGATTATCAAGGAATATCTTCCAAAGGAAGACGGTTTCCAGAAGACGGTAATCGAAGCAATGAACTACAGCATCCTGTCGGGGGGCAAGAGACTGCGCCCCATGCTTATGTGGGAAACCTACAAGATGCTTGGAGGAACAGGTGATGTAATTAAGCCTTTTATGGCGGCAATCGAAATGATTCACACCTATTCCCTTATTCATGATGACTTGCCATGTATGGACAATGACGAGTACAGAAGAGGCAGAAAGACCACCCATGTGGTGTACGGTGAGGCCATGGCAGTTTTGGCCGGTGATGCCCTTTTGAACTTCGCTTTTGAAACCGCAACCAAGGCATTTGGCCTGGTGGATGAAAGGGACGCCACAATGCTTTCAAGGGTTGCCAAAGCCATCCGAATTCTTGGCATGAAGGCCGGAATTTACGGAATGGTTGGCGGACAGTGCGTGGATGTGGAGGCGGAGAAGGAAGAACTTGATATTTCCGGCGACATGCTTATGTACATCCACAAGAACAAAACGGCTGCCCTTATAGAAGCTTCAATGATGATTGGCGGGCTTCTGGCCGGTGCGGACGGAGCGGCTGTTAAGAACCTTGAGAAGTGTGCTGAGAATGTGGGAATAGCTTTCCAGATTCAAGACGATATTCTCGATGTTATCGGAACGCTTGAGGAACTTGGCAAACCCATCGGAAGCGACGCCAAGAATAACAAGAAAACATATGTAACCATCTTCGGAATGGACAGAGCGGAACGCGATGTAACCACCCTTTCCGAGGAGGCTATTTCGAACATTGAAAGTGTAGACAAGAACAATAAGGGTGAATTCCTTAAGAAACTTATTATTTCCCTTATTCACAGAACCAGATAGATCACAAACTGACTATAAGGAAGTGAAAGTAATTGTTACTTGAGCAGATAAACAATCCTAATGATATAAAGACAATCGATCCGGACGACTATGATATTCTCGCGGAGGAGATAAGAGAGTTTTTGATTGACAAGATAAGTGAAACAGGAGGACACCTGGGGTCAAACCTTGGCGCTGTTGAGCTTACAATGGCACTTCATCTTTCTCTTAATCTGCCGAAGGACAAGATTATCTGGGATGTTGGGCATCAGTCCTATACCCACAAGCTTCTCACCGGAAGACGGGAAGGCTTCGACACCTTAAGGAAATACGGAGGAATGAGCGGTTTTCCCAAGAGAAAGGAATCGGACTGCGACTGCTTCGATACTGGCCACAGTTCCACATCCATTTCTGCCGGTTTAGGAATGGTAAAAAGCCGTGATCTCCTTGGTGAGGATTCCTATATTGTCTCCGTCATCGGCGACGGTTCCGTTACCGGAGGCATGGCTTATGAGGCTTTAAACAATGCCTCTCAGCTTGATACGAATTTTATCGTTGTCCTTAACGACAACAATATGTCCATTTCCGAGAATGTTGGCGGCGTGTCTAAGTACCTCAATAACATTCGTACGGCCGATGGATATTTGAACATTAAAGAAGATATTTACAACGTAATCAGAGGAGTTCCCATGGTGGGAGACTCCATGGTTGATAAGATACGAAAAGCCAAGAGTTCGGTTAAACATCTTGTAATTCCCGGAATGTTTTTCGAGGATATGGGAATCACATATCTGGGTCCTGTGGACGGACATAACATTCCCGCGCTTTTGCAGGTATTCAGAGAGGCAAAGCGTGTTAAGGGTGCGGTACTTGTACATGTTCTGACCCATAAGGGCAAGGGTTTTGGACCTGCCGAGAGACATCCCGCAAGATTCCACGGAACAGAGCCTTTTGACATTGAGACCGGACTTCCAAGCAAGCTTCGCACCAAGGCTAATTACACTGATATTTTCTCCACCGTTATGGTCAAACTTGGAGAGAGAAACGACAGAGTCTGTGCCATTACCGCGGCCATGCCTGACGGTACAGGACTTAAGAGATTCAGGAACGTTTATCCCAAGAGATTTTTTGATGTGGGAATAGCCGAGGAGCATGCGGTTACTTTTGCTGCAGGTCTGGCGGCAGGTGGAATGATTCCTGTTGTTGCCATTTACTCGTCTTTCCTTCAAAGGGCATATGATCAGATAGTTCATGATGTATGTCTTCAGAAGCTGCCCGTTGTCTTTTGTATAGACAGAGCAGGTATTGTGGGAAGCGATGGTGAAACACACCAGGGTATTTTTGATATTTCATATCTCTCAAGTGTTCCCGGGATGACCATAATGGCCCCCAAGAACAAGTGGGAGCTTTCCGATATGATTAAATACGCCGTTGCCTTTGGCGGCCCCATTGCAATCCGTTACCCCAGAGGTGAGGCCTATGATGAGTTACGCGAGTTCAGAGCTCCCGTAGAGTTTGGCAAAGGCGAATGGATTTACAGGGAGAAAGACATTGCGCTTGTGGCTCTGGGAAGCATGGTTAAGACCGCTGTTACCGTCAGAGAGAACCTTAAATTCATGGGTTATAACTGCAGTATTATAAATGCAAGATTCGCAAAGCCTGTGGATAAGGAAATAATCGAAGAGGCAACAAAGGACCACAATCTTGTTGTTACACTTGAAGAGAATGTGGCCAGCGGAGGATTCGGAGAGAAGGTCTTCGATGTGCTTTACGACATAGGATTTAAGGGTAAGAGCCTTAAGGTTTGCATCCCCGATGAGTATGTGGAGCACGGCAATGTTGATATTCTCAAAAAAGAAATCGGTATAGACGCAGGGACCATTATCGACAGAATCCTTGCAAAGATTGACGAATAGTCGAGAGGTTTATTTTTGAAAGAAAGATTGGACGTGCTTTTGGTTAAGCAGGGCCTTGCGGACTCCAGAGAGAAGGCAAAGGTTCTTATTATGGCCGGAGACGTATATGTTAACGGGCAAAAGGAAGATAAAGCCGGAAGCACTTTTGACGAAGAAAAAAGCAATATTGAAGTGAGGGGCAAAACCCTTCCATACGTCAGCAGAGGTGGACTGAAGATTGAGAAGGCCCTGAAGGTTTTCCCAATCAATCTGGAGGGCAAAATCTGCATGGATATCGGAGCCTCCACAGGGGGATTCACCGACTGTATGCTCCAAAACGGCGCCTCAAAGGTTTACTCCATAGATGTGGGACACGGTCAGCTTGACTGGAAACTTCGAAATGACGACAGGGTAGTCTGCATGGAGAAAACAAACTTCAGGTATTTGACGCCTGCTGATTTGCCGGAGACTCCGGAGTTTGCATCCTGCGATGTTTCCTTTATTTCGCTTACCAAGATTCTTGAGCCTGCTTTCAACATTCTTGGCAGCAACTCATATATGGTCTGCCTTATCAAACCCCAGTTTGAAGCCGGCAAAGAAAAGGTCGGAAAGAAGGGTGTAGTCAGGGATCCCAAGGTTCACGAAGAGGTTGTAAAGAAGGTTATTGAATTCGCAGACTCAGTGGGATTTGAGATACTTGATCTGGATTTTTCCCCTATTAAAGGACCGGAAGGCAACATCGAGTATTTATTGTATTTGGGAAAAGAAACGACAGATTCTCCGCTTGAGAATCAAGATAAGAAAATTTCTTTGACTGTGGAGGGAGCTAACGAAGCTTTGGACCACTGAAGGGGTTAATATGGAACATATTTATGTCAGAACTAACACTGCGAAGGATCCCGACCTGAAGATTACCGAAGAAATCAGGAAAATGATTGAGTCAAAGGGGCTAAAATGCACCCTTTCGGTTGATAAGAAGAAGTGGGACGATGCTGATGGAATTCTGGTTCTGGGCGGCGACGGTACCATGCTTCAGGTTGCCGGCGAAACTCTTGAAGCGGAGCTTCCGATTCTTGGCATTAATCTTGGAACAATGGGTTATCTTACCGAGGTACCCTTTGAAAAAGCAGAAGAAGCTATAACCAGACTTGCCAATGAGCAGTATACGGTAAGTGAGCGTATGATGCTTGAAGGCAGTGTCACCAGAAACGGCAAGAAGCTTTACAGCGGCTATGCCTTAAACGACATTGTCCTTACAAGGCAGGGCTCTCTTCGTATTATTCATTTCGACACCACAGTTAACGGACAAACCTTTAACGAATATGATGCAGACGGAATGATCATCTCAACACCTACAGGGTCAACCGGTTACAACATGTCTGCCGGGGGACCTATTGTTGAGCCTACCGCTCAGGTGATTCTGATGACACCCATCTGTGCACATACATTTAATTCCAGAAGCATTGTTTTCTCAGGAAATGATGAGATTGGCATCTACGTTAACGCTGACAGAACGGGAAAGCTGCAGGAGGTTGAGGTAACATTTGACGCGGCCCATAATCTTTCTCTGACTACAGGCGATGTAATAAACGTTAAGAAGGCAAGTAAAGTAACAAAGATTGTAAGGCTGAATGAAGCAAGCTTTATTACAGCTTTACACAGAAAGATGAACTCTTAAAGGAGGCATGAAATGGCAAAAGACGATAAGAAGAGCAATATTGCGGTGAAGAAGAACAGACAGCGCAAAATTATTGAGCTCATCGAAAACATGGACATTGAAACTCAGGAAGAATTGTCCGATCTCTTATCTGAAAGGGGCTTTGAGGTTACACAGGCAACTATTTCAAGAGATATCAGAGAACTGAAGATACTTAAGGTTACGGATGACACAGGAAAGCAGAAGTATGCTATTGTTGCTCAGTCCGAGAATCATTTGGGTGCAAAGTATTTAAGAGTTCTCAAGGAAGGTTTCCTTTCTGTTACACAGGCACAGAACATTCTTGTTATCAAGACCGTTCCGGGAATGGCAATGGCAGTTGCAGCTGCAATTGACGCCATGAAATTTAAAGAAATTGCAGGCTCAATTGCCGGCGATGACACGATTATGGTTGCTGTTGTAAGTACGAAGGAAGCCGGGGATTTAATTCCCAAGATTTCCGAAATAATCGAATCTTAATCTTACATTTCATTCTTCAGAGAGGCTTTAGAGGTGTAAGGAGAAGTACTATATGTTACACAGTTTACACGTTGAAAATCTTGCACTTATTGATGAGACAGAGGTTGTCTTTACCCCCGGTCTTAACATCCTGACCGGTGAAACGGGCGCAGGTAAATCATTACTTGTAGGCTCTGTTAATCTTGCTCTCGGTGCGAAATCCGATTCAGATTTAATCAGAACAGGTGAATCATCTGCATTTATTGAACTTAACTTCGAGTCCAAGGATTCGGAGTTAAATTTGTTGCTTGAAAGTATGGATATTCCTGTGGATGGGGATTTCATCACCATTAGCAGAAGAATAATGCCCGGCAGAAGTGTAATAAAGATTAACGGTGAGACGGTTAATGCCAAGCAGCTTAAAGCTGTAAGTGAGATGCTTTTGGACCTTCATGGTCAACATGAGCATCAGTCGCTTTTAAACAAGAAAAAGCATTTGGAAATTCTTGATTTGTACGGGGGAGAAGATCTTAGAATTAAGCTGGATGAATTAAAAACCCTGTACAAAGAATACACAGATCTTCGAAATGAACTTGAAGAGTGTTCCATGGATGAGGACGAAAGGAAACGCACTCTGGAACTCTATGATTTTGAGTATAACGAGATTGAAAAGGCAAATCTTAAATCCGGCGAGGATGAAGAACTTGAGAAGGATTATCGAAAGATGTCCAATGCAAAGAAAATCGGAGATGCCTTAACAGGAATCTGTGCCCTTTCAGGAAGTGACGAGGAAGGAAGTGCGGGACTAAGTCTTGGAAGAGCTCTAAAGGAAATCAGAAGCATCTCAGATCTTGATGAGGAACTTCTTAAGATGGAACAAAGTCTTTCCGAGGTGGAGGGGCTTTTACATGATTTTCACAGAGAAGCTGAAAATTATCTGGATGGACTTGAGGTTGACGGAGCCACCTTTTATGCAACGGAAGAAAGACTTAATCTTGTTAACAGACTTAAGGACAAGTATGGCAAAGACATTGATGGAATAATTGCCTATGCCGATGAACTGAGGTCCAAAATTGACGATATCGACAACTATGAAGCCAGAATTTCTGAGCTTACCGTCAAGACGGATAAGTACAAAAAACTGGTTTCCGATAAAGCGGAAGAGCTAAGTGCAATCAGAAGAGAAAATGCCCTGAAGCTTGAGGAAACTCTTGTGGGCGTTCTTAAGGAATTAAGCTTCCCTGACGTGAGATTCAAGATAGATATTGGGAAGAAAGACGAGCCTGATTCATTAGGCTTTGATGATGTGGAATTCCTTATTTCGGCCAACGTAGGTGAGGCAATAAGACCTTTAAAGGATGTGGCAAGCGGCGGCGAACTCTCCAGAATAATGCTTGGGATTAAGACGCTTTTGGCAGATAAGGATTCTATAGATACGCTGATTTTCGACGAAATTGATGCCGGAATAAGCGGAAGAACCGCATGGCAGGTTGCAGGCAAGCTTGGGGAGCTCTCCAAAGCCCATCAGGTTATCTGCATTACGCATTTGCCTCAGATTGCGGCAAGGGCTGACAGCCATTACATGATCAAAAAGGACAATGATGGTGTAAGAACCATTACAGACATAAAGAAGCTTGACTATGACGGAAGCGTATCCGAGGTCGCAAGACTCCTCGGAAGCGAAGAAATTACGGAATCCGCTCTGAATAACGCCAAGGAACTTCTTCAGAAAGCGAAGGAGATGGACAGATGAATAATCAGTTAACAAAGAGCGACATCGAAAAGATGGAAAAAGAAATTGAACACAGGAAGGTAGTTGTTCGTCCCGAGCTTTTGGAGCACGTTAAGGAAGCCAGAGCACAGGGAGACCTTTCCGAAAACTTTGAGTACTATGCGGCCAAGAAGGAGAAAAACAAGAATGAAAGCCGTATAAGATACCTGGAGAGAATGATTAAGACCGCAACGGTTATCGATGATTCCTCCAAGGATGATGAAGTGGGAGTAAACAACACCGTAAAGGTCTGGGTTGAAGAAGACGGAGTTGAAGAATCCTACCGTATTGTTACAACCGTAAGAGGCAACTCTCTTGAAGGACTTATCAGTAACGAGTCACCTCTTGGAAAAGCTCTGCTTGGGAAAAAGGTGGGAGACAGGGTTACGGTGGAGGTTAATCCCGCTTACAGTTATGATGTAGTTATAAGAGAAATAGACAAATCTACCGATGATTCGGAGGATGAATTAAGGAGCTTTTAATAAGCTCCTTTTTCTTTGGAATTTTGTTTGCAAAAATGTGGGGTAAATTGCGAATTAATGATGCAAAAATGAGCAGTTTTATGATAAACTTGAATGAGGGTAAGTAAGTTTATTTTTAAGTCCTTTTCAGGGCAAATATCAAAGAAGGAAGAGAGAAAAACATGGCTAGAAAATGGGTTTATCTGTTCACAGAGGGCTCCGCAGATATGCGTAACCTTCTTGGCGGCAAGGGCGCAAACTTGGCAGAGATGACCAACATTGGGCTGCCTGTACCGCAGGGCTTCACAATCACAACAGAAGCTTGTACACAGTATTACGAGGACGGCAGGGAAATTAATGCCGAAATCAGAGCTCAAATCGACGAGTATGTCCTCAAGATGGAGGAGATCACAGGCAAGAAGTTTGGAGACAAGGAGAATCCTTTATTAGTATCCGTACGTTCCGGTGCAAGAGCAAGTATGCCCGGTATGATGGATACTATTTTAAACCTCGGACTTAATGAGGAGGTTGTGGACGTTATTGCCAAGAAGTCAAACAATCCCAGATGGGCTTGGGACTGCTACAGAAGATTCATTCAGATGTACTCCGATGTAGTTATGGAGGTAGGTAAGAAATACTTCGAGCAGTTAATCGATGCAATGAAAGAGAAACGCGGCGTTAAGCAGGATGTAGAGCTTACAGCCGATGACCTCAAGGAACTGGCTTCACAGTTTAAGGAGGAATATAAATCAAAGATCGGAACCGATTTCCCCACAGATCCCAAGGATCAGTTATACGGGGCAATCAAGGCAGTTTTCCGTTCATGGGATAACCCCAGAGCAAATGTTTACAGAAGAGACAATGATATCCCTTATTCATGGGGTACAGCTGTAAACGTACAGTCAATGGCATTTGGTAACATGGGTGACGATTGTGGTACCGGTGTTGCATTTACCAGAGATCCCGCTACAGGAAACAAGGGCTTGTTCGGTGAGTTCCTTACCAATGCACAGGGTGAGGACGTAGTTGCAGGTGTACGTACACCTATGAAGATTACCGAGATGGCTGAGAAGTTCCCTGAAGCTTTCGAACAGTTCAAGAATGTTTGTGCTACTCTCGAGAAGCACTACAGAGATATGCAGGATATGGAGTTCACCGTAGAGCACGGTAAGCTTTACATGCTCCAGACCAGAAACGGTAAGAGAACAGCTCAGGCTGCTCTTAAGATTGCGTGTGACCTTGTTGATGAGGGAATGCGTACAGAGCAGGAAGCTGTAGCAATGATTGACCCCAGAAACCTTGATACATTGCTTCATCCTCAGTTCGATCCCGCAGCCATTAAGGCAGCAACACCTATGGGCAAGGGCCTTGGTGCTTCACCCGGAGCTGCATGTGGACGTATTGTATTTACAGCAGATGATGCTGTGGCTTGGAACGAGAAGGGTGAGAAAGTAGTTCTTGTAAGACTTGAGACATCACCTGAAGATATTACAGGTATGAAGGCTGCTCAGGGTATCCTTACAGTTCGTGGCGGTATGACATCACACGCTGCAGTTGTTGCACGTGGTATGGGTACATGCTGTGTATCCGGTTGCGGCGACATCCACATGGATGAGGCTAACAAGAAGTTTAAACTTGCAGGCAAAGAGTTCCACGAAGGTGATTGGATTTCAATCGACGGAACCACAGGTAACATCTACGACGGTAAGATTGCTACAATAGACGCTACCATCGCAGGTGAGTTCGGACGTGTTATGGCATGGGCTGACAAGTACAGAACCATGAAGGTTCGTACCAATGCAGATACACCTGCCGATGCAAAGAAAGCAAGAGAACTTGGTGCAGAAGGTATCGGACTTTGCCGTACAGAGCACATGTTCTTCGAGGAAGACAGAATTGCTGCTTTCCGTGAGATGATTTGTTCAGAGAAGGTAGAAGAGAGAGAAGCAGCTCTCGAGAAGATTCTTCCCTTCCAGCAGAAAGACTTCGAGGAGATTTATGAAGCACTTGAAGGTAACCCTGTTACCATTCGTTTCCTTGATCCTCCTCTTCATGAGTTCGTTCCCACAGAGGACGAAGATATCAACAAACTTGCACAGGCTCAGAACAAGCCTCGTGACGTAATCAGAGCTCTTATTTCAGGACTCCATGAGTTCAACCCTATGATGGGTCACAGAGGATGCCGTCTTGCAGTTACATATCCTGAGATTGCAACAATGCAGACCAAGGCAGTTATCCGTGCAGCCATCAACGTACAGAAGAAGCATCCTGACTGGACTGTTAAGCCCGAAATCATGATTCCTCTTGTATGTGAAGACAAAGAGCTTAAGTTTGTTAAGAAGATTGTTGTTGACACGGCAGACGCTGAGATCAAAGCGGCAGGCGTTAAGTTAGAGTATGAAGTAGGTACAATGATTGAGATTCCCAGAGCTGCTCTTACAGCTGACGAGATTGCAAAGGATGCAGATTTCTTCTGCTTCGGTACCAACGACCTTACTCAGATGACCTTCGGTTTCTCACGTGATGACTCCGGTAAGTTCCTTGGAGCATACTACGACACCAAGATCTTTGAGAACGATCCTTTCGCAAAGCTTGACCGTGATGGCGTAGGTAAGTTAATGGAACTTGCCATTAAACTTGGTAAGCCTGTTAATCCCAAACTTCACGTAGGTATCTGCGGCGAGCACGGCGGCGACCCTTCAAGCGTAGAGTTCTGCCACCAGATTGGTCTTGATTATGTATCATGCTCACCTTTCAGAGTTCCCATCGCAAGACTTGCTGCAGCACAGGCAGCTATCGCAGGTAAATAATTTAAATTGCCTTATGAGTTCAATCCCTCGCTACTTTCTGGTAGCGGGGGATTTTTGTTTGCTTTTTGTTTTTCGGGGGGATTGCTTTGGAGTGCTTCTATGTGCTCGCTAGCTGGCGTTACGTGAGTTGATGGCGAATTTGTCGGTTTCACACGTAGCTTTTGAGCTTGTTTTGTTTGCGCCTACGTGAGTTCGTGAGGAAAATGAGAATTACTCACGTAGGGGTAATCGGTTTTCATTATCAGAACTACGTGAGTAGACTGGAAAAATAGAGATTTATCACGTAAAATAAAGGTGAATAAGCTGGAAAGTGAAGGGAGGAAGTCAAGGAGATAGTATGAATTCAATTTTGATTAAAGATACAACCCGCGAGGAGCGGGAGCGCATTGTTGCGGAATCCATAGGAAATATCAGTGGGGCCTGCGATGGATGCATGGCGGGCCTTGCTGAAATGTATCAGGACTATATAGACGGGAAGAAGGAAATAAAAGATATCAACATGGAATTCAGAGCAAGTTATGAGTCAGGGATTGAGGCTCCTGAGAGACAAAACTGCGGTTTCCAGAGTTGAAGCTAAAAGTAGTGGCTTTTAACAAGCCACTACTTTATTTTTACCGGATTCTTTTCCGCTATATAAGTTATTATCTGCTCTTGTAAGAACATGTTCAAATCGTTCGTCTTTATTGAATTGAGTAACGCCTAGGGTTACAGTCAGATATTTGTTGTCGTGGTAAGGCGTCTGCTCAATGTACTTTCGTATTTCTTCGGCCTTTCTTGCAGCATCATCCAGGCTCTGTCCGGGGGTGTATATAACGAATTCTTCGCCACCCCAACGAACAAGTATGTCCTTGTCGGAAATCTTGTCTTTGGAAAGTGATGTTACCTTCTGTAAAGCGATATCACCAATATCATGTCCATACTCGTCATTGATTCCTTTAAAGTTATCAATATCAAACATAATTACGGCGCCACCGATTTCGCCTTTTTGAGAGGCGGTGTCAATGAACTGATGGAAGAAGTGTCTGTTATAGACACCTGTAAGAGTATCGTGCTCTGACTCGTATTTGATTTCAGCGGATTTTCTTTCTGCCTGAAGCATGAAAACAGGTACAGAAATTGCAATAGATAATATAACAACAATCAGGTTGCAAATCAGGAATGATTCATTGTAAGGAATCATAAGGGCTCGATAGTGCTCAAAATAATCGGAGAGCAGATATGAAAGAGGAATAGCTAAAAAAATACTTGTTGTTGAGCCATAGAAAATCACCCTTTTTCTTTTGAGTGTGTCCAACTCTATATAACTGCTTAAAGGTATAGGTATGTTGTAAGTGTAAAAACCACACGCAATTCCAAGAATAACTGTTGATATAGCTCCATAAAGTCCCAGTTCTATAAACATTATAAATAGTCCGGTATACAAACCGTCTTCACCTTTTAGAAAAAGAGGAACAGCATAGGCAACAACACTGAAGATATTAATTATAGCTAATGGAACAATTCCCAAATAGGAGAAGAAAATAAGAAACCAGATGTGAATAAGAAGACACATTAAATTATATGACTTGATAGAGGCTTTGATGGTGAGCCTTTTCTTCAGAAAAAACATTATAAAATTCCCCCAACAATTATATTTGTGCAGCCTCGTTTTGCGAAGCTACACAAATATATTATATATTTTTCTGATAATTAGCACAAGTAATTCAATTGAGATAATTTAGCAATTATCCGCGCCGAATGTATTTAGGGGAAGGGGGAACCAGCTTGCGGCAAATCCGGGAAGCAGATTCTTCTCGGGAACCAGAAGTCCGAAGAGGACGCCCATCGCCTGTCTGTGGGACAGGGTTAAATCACATTCGCCTGTATAGGGTTCAACAGAAGTTTCATTGTCATTGACTTTAATTATGAACTTTTCTGTTCCCGCTTTGCCCTGAACCTCGATGCTTAATTCACCATCTGCAAGTTTGGCGTAGGATGCCTTTAATGCCAGGGTTGCTCTTACAACTTTTTCGAAGTTTAGAACATAGAAATGCTCTGAATTTGAAATGGTAACGCCTTCAGCAATATCTGAAAGAAGGTTATAAAAAGGTACGTTAAAGGGTGGAACATCAAGACCGATTCGATCTTCACCGATTGCCTCAAAACATGCACGAAGCACGTTAGGAGCATTTTCTGATTTTACACAGTCAATTTCCATGACGTTTGAGTTTCCGCCGTCGCCGCCGTAAACAAAATATCCGGCGAAGGCATTCTTTTCATCTGTAATGGAATAAACTTTGGCGGTCCAGCTTGAAAGAATATCAAAATATGAGGCGTTGTCACGAAGAGGATAGTAATCCCTGCTCTGAGACAGTGCCTTAATTTCATCAATCTCTTTGGTGTCGTTGGCGGTAAGCAGTTTAGCCTTGTAGCCGGTTCCTTCGTTGATTGAACCGTATACATGCACAAGGTTGTGCTTATAGAGACTAAAGGATCCGCAGGCTCCCGCGGGCTCGAAGCCAAAGTAGGAGTAGCGCTGCCTGCGGCCACCCAAAGCAGCGAAGTCGACGCCATTTTTCTTCATGTCATCAAGGGCCATATTCATACAGTCTTTCATGTATCCCTTGCCTCGATGCATGGGGTGAACAGCTACATTTCCGATACCGATTCCTTTCAAAACTGTCCCTTTTACACTTATTGAAAACGGATAAGCACCCACTGCGGCGCGCAAACGGCCGTCTTCGGTAGTGATGAAATTGTAGCGCTCAGGATGGTATTCGGGTTTGTAAAGCTTAGGCAGAAGCTTGTAGAAACTTGTCCTGTCACCGTTCATTCCGAACACATAGTTCAAAAAATCCACAAGTGTTTCGTTATCACACTTGCCCTCAGCAATTCCTTTGTAAATGTCCATAATTCCCTCCACAATTTGAATTTCTAGACAATTATAACACAATAGTAAACTTCAAAAAATATTAATAATTTTGATATATATTTTCATCGATTTACTCCTATATAATACAGCTTGTTCGATGGACCGGAGGGATTCCGGTCAGCATATTTAGAGGTTTATCAAGCAGGGGAGATATTTAGGCGAATGGAAAAACGTCGTGAGGATTTTGACAATTATGAGGATTATGAAAACTATCGGAGGCGCAGAAGAGAATATATAATCAGACAAAAGGTAGCCAGAAGGAAAAGGAGAATTCGCCGAAGAATAAGGCTACTCACTTTTGAAATTCTTATACTGGCAGGAGTAGTGTTTTTGGCGGTTAAACTGTTTGGGCCTTCAAAGACCGTAGATAAGAGAGAGGTTGCACTTTACGACGCGGCTGTACCCGCTGCAAATACTACTGCAGATAAAATCGAAGCCTCTCAGAAAAGCACAGAAATTCCGGACTGGATTGTTGTGAATTATATTGATGAGGGTAATCCATCACGTTCCGGACTTAAGCTTGATGGAGTTAATAATATTGTTGTTCACTACGTGGGTAACCCCGGCACAACGGCGGAGCAGAACAGAAACTTTTATAATCAGCCGGATTCCAATGTAAGTTCTCACTTCGTTGTGGGAATCGACGGTCATGTAATTATGTGCCTGCCCCTGGATGAGTATTCCGCGGCCAGCAATCACAGAAATCACGATACAATTTCCATAGAGGTTTGCCATGAAGATTCAACCGGTGAGTTTAGCGATGAGGCCTATGATTCCCTGGTTAAACTTGTGGACTGGCTTATGGAAAGATTTGATCTGGAGGCAGATGACGTAATAAGGCATTATGATGTCACAGGTAAAATGTGCCCCCTCTACTATGTAGAACACGAAGACGCCTGGGAACAGTTTAAGGCGGACTTATAGAATATAACCGGACTTTATGAAAGGCTTTCATTGTAGATTTAAAAGATTTACAATGGAAGCTTTTTTAGTGCGTTCTGTTGCAAATTTAGTTATAATATAGAGGTATTGCTGACCGTCACAGGTCAAGCGGTAAGAAAGGATTTAAAGGTTTAATGGCAAGTTCCAACTGGTACAAAATCGACAACGTGTCCAAAGTGTTTCTGGCTACTGTCGGTAAAAGAGATACAAGATCAATCAGATTAAGCTGTACTCTTAATGAAGATGTGGAACCGGAACTTCTTAAGGAAGCTGTGCTTTCTGCAATAGAGGACAGACCCCAGGTGCAGGTAAGGATAAGAAGAGGCTTCTTCTGGCACTATATGGAGGATACGGACATCCTACCGACGGTGGAAGAAGAGAATGACAGAATCTGTCCGGCATTGTATTCTCCCTCAAAAACCATGCTTCACTACCGCGTTACATATTTCGGTAAAAGAATAAATCTTGATATTTCACATGTGCTTACAGACGGTACAGGGGCGTTGGAGTTTCTTAATATAATTGTTCTTGATTATCTGAAGCGTAAATACCCCGGAGAACTTACCAATGTAACTATTCACTCCGGAGCCTCTGAAGGAGAACTTAGTCAGGACAGCTACAGGCAGTTCTTTGGAGGAAAGAATCTTTCGGGGGGCCCTTCGCAATCTGTGGCCTTTCATCCCGGCGGAATTAAACTTCCCTACAATCAACTGCAGTTTTTTGAGATTGAACTTCCCACATCACAGGTCCTTCCTAAGGCTAAGGAAATAAAGGTTTCCCTGACCAGCTATTTTGGAGCGCTATGGATGATGGCTATTCGCGATGAGATGCCGCCAAGGAAGAGGAATCTTCCTGTTACTATATCGCTTCCGGTTAATCTCAGAAATTATTATCCCTCAAAGACTGTGAGAAATTTCTTTAACAGCATTAATGTGACTCACGTTTTTGATAAAGATATTACCCTTGAAGAACTGGCTTTAGAATTTGACGCATCCCTTAAGAGCCATTTGACTGAGGAAGCTGTAAAGAAGCAGATGGATAGCTTTGAGACCATGGAGTATGTGGCACCTGTAAGAGTTGTACCTTTGTTTATTAAGCAGCTGGTGGTTAGATATTTCACCAAAAAATCGAATAAAAAAGTCTCCATGACTTTCTCAAATATGGGAGTTCAGAAACTTCCGGAGGAGATTGGCGCGAAGGTTTCAAACTACAGTGGCTTTTGCAGTACCAATTCTATTTTTTCCACTATGCTAAGTTACGGCGACAAACTGACCCTTGGGGTTTCTCATGCCTACATTAACACAGGGGTAGTGAAGAATTTTGTCAGATCCCTTAGTGAAGCGGGTGTTGATATTAAGGTGAGCGCAACGGAGGTAATAAGATGAAAAGATGCCCTTATTGCAAGATAGAAATAAAAGGGGATCTTTACAAATGTCCCCTTTGTCAAAGCAAGCTTGCTGGGAGCGAGGAAAAACCACCTTTTCCCAAACTTGAGGCTCAGAAGAAGAAATCTGTATTTTACAGAATTCAGCTTCTTTTGGTATGGACGATACTCATTGTGGGTGTTGGCCTTGACTTTATGATTGGTTTAAGGCTCCCCGGATTTCCTGAGCTTCACTGGAGTTTACTTTTATCCATGTGGCTTGTGGCTTTCGAGTTTGGTATTATGCGTCAGTTTAAGCCGGGAACGGGCTCTGCAGGCAAGGTATCCATGCTTATGCTTATTATTGCAGCCGCTTGGATGGTTACTGCATATTTTTTTGGATTTTGGGATATTACCTTGAATCTGGTAATTCCAATTGCCCTGGCGGCTACCATAATCACCAATTTTGTACTTGCTATGATTGACCGAAACGGAAATTCCATGGCTTATCTTTTGTCGGGTCTTTTACTTTGTCTGGTACCCGGAATTATTCAGTTTATAGTGAGGGATTCAATGCCTCTTGCATGGGTTATCTGTATGATGATTGGAGCCACGCTTTTTGTGGGGGCTGTTATTTTCAAGGGAAGAGCGATGGCGAATGAGCTGCAGCGCAGATTCCATGTATAGGATATTTACGTATTTAAAGGAGTAGAGTGATGAAAAAATTATTGGGCATGGTTCTGGTGGGAGCGATGTTAGTTTCAGGATGCGGTGCGGAAACGCCTGTGACAGAGGCCACTGAGGAAGTAAAAGAAGAAACCGCGCAGGACGTAAAAGAAGAGACCAAGGCGGAGGAAAATCAGGAGGAGACTGTGGATATAACCCTTAAAGAAGTATTTGAAAAGCATGGGCTTAAAGTGGGGACCTGTGTTTCTTCATCTGAATTAAATAAGAGAAGTTTTAAAGAAACTGTTTTAAGTCAGTTTGACAGCCTTACGGTTGAGAACGCAATGAAGCCTGACAGCGCCCTTAATCAGGCCAAGAGCAAGGAAGAGGGCAAAGTGGTTGTGGACTTCAACAAGGAGGTTCTTGCAATTCTGGAGTTTGCGAGAGAGAACGGTTTTTCCATGAGAGGTCACACCCTTGTGTGGTACAGCCAGACACCGGAATGGTTATTCCGTGAGGGCTTTGAGAACTCAGGGGATTTCGTCGATCGTGACGAAATGCTTAAGCGAATGGAAGATTTAATCAGCGGTACCTTTGCAAAGATTGAGGAGCTGGGCTACACGGACCTTTTCTATGCTTATGACGTTGTAAACGAAGCGTGGATGGAAGACGGTACCATGAGAGACAACCACTGGCTTGAGATAATCGGCGATGATTACCTTTGGTATGCGTTCTATTATGCTGACAAGTATGCTCCCGAAAGCATTGATTTGTACTACAACGATTACAATGAGCAGTATAAGGCAGATACCCTTGTGAAGTTTGTGGAGACCCTTAAAGATGAAGATGGAAGATACCTTATCGATGGTATCGGACTGCAGGCTCACCTTTATACATCAGATAATCTGCCCGGATACTTTAAAGCTGTTGATAAGCTGGCGGAGACCGGCCTTAAGATTCAGCTGACGGAGCTGGATGTCTGCCTTGGCAAATATCAGGCGCCTCTTGAAGCCACTGATGACAATCTGGTAAAACAGGGCAAGTTCTACTATGACCTCATCAATGGGATTTTTGAGAGAGTTGACGCCGGAAAGATTAAGATGGACGCCTTTACTTTCTGGGGCTTTTGTGACAGTTATTCCTGGAGAAGGGAATACAGTCCCTTGCTTTTGGATAAGAATTTTGAGCCTAAGTATGCTTATTATGGAGCAATCCAGACAAAAGACAAAGCAGGATATTAACGCGGAGGTGAAAGGTATGGTAGATAAGAAAATTGCTCACAGAGTAGTTAACAAAGACATCAGGGTGGTTGACGGTAACGGTAACCCTGTGAAGGGAAAGAAGATAGAAGTTAAACAGGTAAGGCATGATTTCCTGTTTGGATGCGGAGCCTTTGACTTTATAGGTTATGCGGCCGAAGGCAAGATTGAAAACAAGGAAGTGACCGACGGCTGGCTTGAGATATTCAATTACGGCACCCTGCCATTCTACTGGGGCACCTATGAGCCGGTGGAAGGAAAGCCTAATTTTGACGCTCTTATGAAGACAGCTCAGTACTTAAAGAGTAAAGGTGTTAAGGTAAAAGGACATCCTCTCTGCTGGCACACAGTTTGCGCTGACTGGCTGCTTAAATATGATAACGAGACTATCATGAAGAAACAGCTTGAAAGAATCGACAGAGAAGTTACAGGTTTTAAGGGCGTTATCGATATGTGGGATGTTATCAACGAAGTTGTTATCATGCCTGTGTTTGATAAATATGACAATGCCATTACCAGGCTTTGTAAGGAAAAGGGGAGAGTTGAACTTATCAAGACTGTATTTGATGAGGCCAGAAAGATGAATCCCAATGCAACCTTACTGCTTAACGATTTCAACACTTCACCTAAGTATGAGGAGCTTATTGAGGGATGCCTTGATGCAGGCGTATCAATCAGTGCTATCGGTATTCAGTCTCATCAGCATCAGGGATACTGGGGCAAGGAGAAGGTTCTGGATGTACTTGAGAGATTCTCAAGATTTGGACTTCCCATTCACTTCACCGAGAACACCTTTGTATCAGGTGATTTGATGCCTGCGCACATAGTTGATCTTAACGACTGGCAGGTTCCTGAATGGCCCACAACTCCTGAAGGGGAAGCAAGACAGGCACAAAATGTTGAAGAGATGTATCGCCTTCTATTTGAGAATCCCTTGGTTCAGGCAATTACAACCTGGGACTATAAGGACGGCGCATGGCTTGGTGCTCCCAGCGGCTTTGTGAGAAAGGATAATTCAAGAAAGCCCTCCTACGAGATTCTTAAGAAACTCACACATGAAGAGTGGTGGACAGACACAGAGGCTGTTACCAATGATGATGGTGTGGCAACTGTGGAAGCATTTAAAGGCGAATATAAGATAGTTGTTGATGGAAAAGAGTATGACGCTCATATAAGCGACAACGAAATGCTTAGAATTACATTATAATAATAAAACCCGGCCTAAGTTGCGGCCGGGTTTTCTATTCCTTGGGTATAAGAAGTATTTCTATATCTGAATGCTTCGATGCATATTCTTTGGCCTTATCCTTGCCAAGGATAAACAGGTAGGTTGATAATGCATCCCCTTCTACTGAAGACTCAGTAATAATGGAAGCTGACGCCAGGTCGGTATCAACAGGATATCCTGTTTGGGGGTCAAGTATGTGGTGGTAAGTGATGCCATCAATTACAAAGTTCCTTTCGTAGGAGCCGGAAGAAACAACGGACTTGTCTGTGATATCAAGAGTAGTATAAGGGGTTCCTGTGGGTTTCCCGGGATCCTGTATTCCTATTTTAAAAGGGGAACCGTCTGGTTTGGAACCGATTGCCAGAACATTGCCTCCAAGGTTTATAACGGCACTCTTAACTCCTTTATCCAAAAGGTATTCTTTAATCCTGTCTGCAATATATCCCTTTGCGATGAATCCCAAATCCAGCTTGGATTCCGGGTCTTTAAGAGTTATGGAACAGGTGGAATCATCCAGGGTAACATTCTTATAGTTAACGTGTTTAACTGCCTCAGAAAGGGCAGCTTCATCAGGCAATGAGGGTGAATCGGAATGGAAATCCCAAAGCTCTGAAACGGATCCGATTGTGGGGTCAACAAGACCGCCTGACATCTCGGCGTAGGAGAGGGCCAGCTTCACCAGTTCATATGTGTCGGGATTAACAGAAACAGGTGCACCGCCTGCATGATTAATTTTATAGATATCAGATCCCTCTATGGTTCTGCTGAACAGTGACTCATAATCCTTAAGAAGTTTAAAGCATCCATTAAGGGTGTCCTCGGAATCTTTTTTGTCATCGTAAATCGTTATGGTAATAACGGTGTCAAGACCGAAGGCGGTCTTGGAAACAGACTTTGATTCTGCGGGGCCTTTTTTAACGAGGAATATGATTATAATAAGCAGGATTAACAGCAATGCTGCCGACAGTTTCTTTTTCATATCCTTGAATATACAAAAATGACTTAGTTTAGTCAAGGGAGCCTGATGTGTGATATAATATCGTCATGAAGCTTAACGACAACTACGACGACAATTTTGAATATGGCAACGAAAGAATGAGCGGCACGGCAATTTTTATTCTCGTGTCTTTATTTATTTTGCTTATTCTTGCTGTAGTTCTTGTTATTTCCGGTAATGCAAATAAGAAGAAACAGTCGTCATCGGTTTCAACCAAGCCCGCCCAGGTGGAGGCGGAAGAGGAGACGGATATTTACGGAATGCCAAGCACCGAGTCCATTCTCGGAGGCGAGAAGGAGAAGCTTCATCCGGATGATCTGGACATCTTTTCTGATTACAATAAGAAGAAAGATAAAGATAATAAGGAAATCACCGACACCACAAACGAAAAAGAGAAGGCAGACGCTGAAAAGAAGTCTGAGGACAAAGATAAGAACCAGGACAAGACAGATGACAAGAAGTCCGAAGAAGAGAACAAAGATACAAAGGACCCTTCTGACGATGGAAAGCATACTCTGGTTAAATACCGTGACGGCACGGAAGAGTGGGTTGCAATCAGTAACTACCTGACCAGAAACAACTACGACCTGACCAAGTTTACAATACAAAACGGTATTCTCAAATATGAGGATGACGGAAAGAACAAATCCTTCTGGGGAACTGATATTTCAAAGTACCAGGGTACTGTTGATTTCTATGCACTTAAGGATGCAGGTGTTGACTTTGTAATGCTTAAGGTGGGAGGCAGAGGCTACAGCTCAGGAACCATTACCATTGACGAATACTTTGCCGACAACATTAAGAAAGCCAGCGATGCCGGTCTTGGAATCGGTTTATATTTCTATTCCCAGGCAGTCACAGTTGAGGAAGCCACAGAGGAAGCCAATGTTGTTCTTAATGCCATAGGTGAATATAAGATTACTTATCCGATAGCTTATGACATGGAATTTGTGGAGAACGACACCGCAAGGATAGAGGGCTTATCCAAGGCAGACAAGACCACAATAGCCAAGAGCTTCATGGATGCCATAAGTGCAAAGGGCTATCGCCCAAGCCTTTATGGAAATAAGGAATGGCTTATTAAGGAAGTGGATCTTACCAAACTTGCCGGTTATGAAGTTTGGCTTTCGCAGCCCGGGGACCTTCCCGATTATCCATATAAATTCTCCATGTGGCAGTATTCCACATCGGGTAAAGTTAATGGCATTACAGGACCGGCAAACCTTAACATTTGCTTCCTTGATTACTCCAACAAATAAAACTTAGTTTTCAATCTTTAGACGGTGAACGACATGGCAAAAGGAAAATCCCTACCGGGTGTTTACCCCGCAAAGAAAAAAGACGGAACCGAGTATTACAGAGCATCAATGACTTATAAGCGAAAGCATATAAGTTTGGGAAGCTATGACTCCATGTTTGCTGCGCATCTTGCTTATAAGGATGCAGAAGCCCTGCTTCACGATTCAAGCATAAAGATTGACGCATACAACAAAATCAATCCATCCATACAGTTTGATAAATATGTTTCTATTATCAATTTAAGGGATAACGACATTTACATTGCCAATCCAATTTATCTCCAGGAGAAGTTTTTCTATTATTACCTTTCTCCCGACTTCGTGTTCAAATTTGATATGGACGATTTGTTCTATTATTCATCCCACAAAATCATGCGAAGAAACGGCCACTTTTTCGTTGCTGAGTATGGAATGCAGTACAATATCATGAACCGCTATGGAATCATGAGTAATGCTGTTTTGGGAAAAGACTACGAGTTCTACAATGATGACCCCACGGATTTCAGATATGAGAATATTCACATCATAAATTCCTATCACGGGGTTAAACAGAAGAAGAAAAAGAACATCAATGTGTATCAGGCACACATACACATTAACGGCAATTATCTCGTTGGGACGTACAGAACTGCGGAAGAGGCGGCTGTGGCATATAACAAGGCCATAGATATACTAAAAAGGAATGGATTTCATAAGAATTTTTCGCCGAATTATATTGAAAGTTTGTCCCCGAGGCAGTATGCTGATATGTATTCGAGACTTATTATATCTGAGAAGATAGTTAATTATAATGTACCCCCGAAAGGAGACAAGTAACAAATGGAGTTGAAGTATTTTAGCACAAGAGGAGATAAGGAAGCGGTAACCCCCTCCATGGCCATATTAAGAGGTCTGGCACCGGATGGCGGATTATATGTTCCCGACAGTATTCCCTCTCTTGATTGTTCTTTGGAAGAACTTGCTAAGATGGAATATAAAGAAGTTGCCTACAAGGTAATGAAGCAGTTCCTTACAGACTTTACAGAAGATGAGCTTAAGAACTGTATTGAAAAAGCGTATGATTCTAAGTTTGACACAGAGGCCATCGCTCCCCTTGTTGAAGTAGGAAACACATATTACCTTGAACTTTTCCACGGAGCAACAATTGCTTTTAAGGATATGGCATTATCAATTCTTCCTCATCTTATGACCACTTCTGCAAAGAAGAATAAAATGGATAAGAAGATTGTTATTCTTACAGCTACTTCAGGTGATACAGGAAAGGCAGCACTTGCAGGTTTTGCCGATGTTCCAGGAACGGAGATTATTGTTTTTTACCCCAAGGATGGCGTCAGCCCTATCCAGGAGAAACAGATGGTTACTCAGACCGGTGACAACACCCATGTAGTTGCCATCAGAGGAAACTTCGACGATGCTCAAAGCGGAGTTAAGGCTATTTTCTCAGATGAGGGAATGAAGAAGAGAATGAGTGATGCGGGAATGCAGTTCTCATCCGCAAACTCCATTAACATCGGTCGTCTTGTTCCTCAGATTGTTTACTATGTATATGCTTACGCAACCCTTCTTAAAGAGGATAAGATCAAATCCGGGGATGAAATCAATGTAGTTGTTCCCACCGGAAACTTTGGTAACATCCTTGCGGCATTTTATGCAAAGAACATGGGACTTCCCATTAAGAAGTTAGTATGCGCTTCTAATGACAATAAGGTTTTGTATGATTTCTTCGGAACAGGAGATTACGACAGAAACAGAGACTTCATTCTTACCACATCTCCTTCCATGGATATCCTTATTTCAAGTAACCTTGAGAGATTGATATATAAGATTGCAGGCAACAATGCATCCAAGTGCGCTGAGCTTATGGGCAGCCTTAAGGATTCCGGTAAATACTCAATTACCTCCGAAATGAAAGAGGGACTTAAGGATTTCTACGGAAACTGGGCAAACACCAAAGAGTGTGCTGATACCATCAAGAAGATTTATGATGACTGCGGATATGTGATCGATACTCATACGGCTGTAGCGGCATGTGTATATGAGAAATATGCAAAGGATACAGGTGATGATAAGACGCCTGCGGTTATTGCTTCAACAGCCAGTCCTTTCAAGTTTACAAGAAGCGTAATGGAAGCTTTAAAGGGCGACTGTGACAAAGCAGGAGATTTCGAACTTGTGGATGAGCTTTCCAAGGTCGCCAACGTAAAGGTTCCTAGGGCAATCGAAGATATAAGAAATGCCAAGGTGCTTCACGATACAGTCTGTGACAAGGACAAGATGTGCGACACAGTCTGTGACATTTTGGGATTGTAATTAAACATATTATATGGGGGTGTTGATTTGAAGAGAGTATTAGAAGGTATTTTCAAGATTTCAGTTTCGGGTTCTGATGATTGGAAGAAATTTGATATTCCCGGTTCTGCAATGCAGTCATTCGTTGTTTCCGGTGATATCCCCAACCCGTATATTGGGGTTAATGAGTACAAAGTAAGAGACTTCCTTGACAATGATTTCGTTGTCAGGGGAGTTTTTGTTGTAGAAGAGGATGTTCTTAAGAAGAAAAAGAAAGAACTTATTCTTAAGAGCATAGATACGGTCTGTGATGTTTATTTAAACGGACAGAAAATCAGACACTGCGAGAATGCACACATTAAATACAGAATTGATGTGTCTGATATTCTTAAGGCCCAGAATGAACTGGAATTCAGATTCTCCTCGGCTACAAGACTTGTGAATTCCGTAAAGCCCGGTGCCGACAGAGAAATCACCATGATTAACACCGGTACCATGGCTAACTCTCAGTACATCAGGAAATCACATTCCAGCTTCGGTTGGGATTGGGGCCCTCAGCTTCCTGACTGCGGTATCTATGAGCCCATGGAGATTATCGCATACGATGAAGTGAGACTTGATGATGTCTGGGTAAGACAGGATCACAACCTTGGTGAGGGTGTGGTTGGTCTTAAGGTTTTCTCCCAGGGTATCGGCATTGTCGAAGCGGATATCAAAACGGAAGTATTTGACCCTGCGGGAGATAAGATTTACGAGGGAGAATTCTTCAGAGAGATTGAGATTTATAATCCTGAGTACTGGTGGCCTGCAGGCTACGGTGACCAGCCCTTATATACTGTAAAAGTAACCGCAACAAGCCGCACAACAGGTGAGAGCGATGAATTAAGCACCCGCGTTGGTCTGAGAACTCTTACGGTTTCCCGTAACAAGGATGAGTGGGGCAAAGAGTTTGCATTTACCGTTAACGGACACAAAATCTTTGCCATGGGTGCAGACTATATTCCTGATAACTGTTTCTATGGTCTTATCGATGATGAGACTCTTGAGAGGGATATTAGAGCAGCCAAATTCGCAAACTTCAACTGCTTAAGAGTTTGGGGCGGCGGATTCTATCCCAGAGATAAGTTCTACGACCTTTGCGATGAAGCGGGAATTATTCTTTGGCAGGATTTCATGTTTGCCTGCAATGTCTATGATTTGGAATCGAGCCTTGAGGGTGGCGAGAAATTCAGAGACCTTATAAAGGCAGAAGTAAGATATGTTACCAAGCGTATCAGAAACCATGCATGTCTCGGACTTCTTTGCGGTAATAACGAGATGGAAGTTGCATGGCTTGAGTGGGAGATTACAAAGCACCATTCAGATACATTAAGAAAAGACTATTTAGAACAGTTCGAGGAGCTGATTCCCGATCTTTGCAAACGCTATGCACCTGATACATTCTATGTACCTTCATCACCTTCTAAGGGCGGTGGCTTCGATGATCCCGACAATGAAAATGACGGTGACAGCCACTATTGGAAGGTATGGCATGGAATGAAGCCCTTCAGGGATTATGAGAACCATTATTTCAGATTCCTGTCTGAATTTGGTTTCCAGTCCTTCCCTTCAATGAAGACTATTGCTGAGTTTGTTGAGAAGGAAGATGACCTTAGAATTGATTCCGAGATTATGGAATCTCATCAGAAGAATCCTTCAGCAAACGAGAAGATTCTTGCTTATCTTAAGGAATGCTTTAATGAGCCGAGAAACTTCGAGGAGCTGGTTATTGACAGCCAGATTATGCAGGGTATTGCAATGAAGACCGCTGTTGACCACATGAGAAGAAACAGAGGTCGCTGCATGGGAAGTCTTTACTGGCAGTTTAATGATGACTGGCCGGTAGCTTCATGGTCAAGTATAGATTACTATGGCAGATACAAGGCCCTTCATTACATGGCAAGAAAGTTCTATGCGCCCATAGCTCCAAGCATTGTAATAAAGGATAAAAAGGTTGAATTCTGGGTATCAAACGAAAGCCCTCAGAGAGTTACAACTCTTTGCAGTTTCAGACTTAAGACCATGGATTTCAAGACTGAGTTTGAGGAAAGACAGGAAATCTTTGTTCCTAGGTTTGCAGCAGTTAAAGTGTTTGAACATGACTTTACAGAGCTGTTTGAGAATAATCCTGAGCTTAATCCCGATAATGTATTCGTTGAGATGAGTTTCAACGATTACAATGAATGGGCAACCTTCGTTCCAATTAAGGATCTCAAAATTGAAACGCCCATTCTTAAGGTTGAGTTTGAGAAAGGACAGAAGACCACCTGGATTTCATCCCCTACTTTTGTTCCTTACGTATTTCTTGAGGGCAGAGAAGAAGATATCATATTTAAGGACAACTTCTTTGCAATCACATCAGCAGAACCTGTTGTGGCGGGTGAAATGGAATAATAAACAAATAATCAGAGCTCGGCGTATAGCCGAGCTCTATATTTTATCGCTTATTCATATCTATGTAGTCTTTATGTTCACAAACCGGCTTATATGCGGGTCTTATAATCTTTCCGTTGTTGGCCAGTTCTTCAAGACGATGAGCACTCCAGCCTGCAATTCTTGCAATTGCGAAGATGGGAGTGTAGAGCTGAAGAGGAAGACCGAGCATTCTGTAAACGAATCCGGAGTAGAAATCCACGTTTACGCTGACGCCTTTATACATCTGTCTGGATTTACTGATTACATCGGGAGCCAGATTCTCAACTCTGTTATATAGCTCAAACTCTTTGTGAAGACCCTTCTCTTCAGAAAGCTTTTCAACGAAGGATTTAAAGATTACGGCTCTGGGGTCAGACTTAGAGTAAATTGCATGGCCGACGCCGTATATTAATCCCGCATTGTCAAAGGCTTCCTTGTTTAAAAGCTTCTCAAGATATACAGCAACCTCATCATCGTTTTCCCAGTTCTTGACGTGTCTCTTTAAGTCGTCAAACATCTGAACAACTTTGATATTGGCACCACCGTGCCTGGGGCCCTTAAGCGAACCTAAGGCTGCAGCGATGGTTGAGTATGTATCCGTCATACTTGATGTTACAACGTGGGTTGTGAAGGATGAGTTATTACCTCCGCCATGCTCCATATGAAGAACCAAGGCTATATCAAGAATCTTTGCCTCAAGATCCGTAAACTTCTTGTTGGATCTTAAAAGATACAGTATATGCTCCGCAGTGGAAAGGTCCTGTCTGGGATGGTGGATATATAAGCTTTTACCATTATAGTAATGGTGATAAGCGTGATAGCCGTAAATAGCCAATTGAGGGAAAAGGCTGATAAGCTGCAGGCATTGTCTTAATACGTTCGGAAGAGAAGTATCATCCTCGTAATCGTCGTAGGAGTAAAGGGTAAGCACACTCCTTGCAAGAGTATTCATCATGTCGCGGCTTGGTGCTTTCATAATGATGTCCCTGACGAAATTGGTGGGAAGAGAACGATACCCGAAAAGGATACGCTTAAATTCCTCCAATTCACCTGCACTTGGAAGCTTTCCGTAAAGCAGAAGATAGGCCATCTCCTCATAGCCAAAGCGGTCTTCGGAAGTGAAGCCCTTGACCAGATCTTCCACATTATAGCCTCTGTAATAGAGCTGTCCCGCAACAGGCACTTCCTTGCCGTCAACGATTTCTTTGGCATGTACATCAGAGATATTGGTAAGACCTGCCAATACCCCCTTGCCGTTAAGGTCACGAAGACCCCTCTTAACATCGAGCTTAGTATATAATTCCGTATCTATGATATCCGCTTTCTGGCACATTTCGGCCATGCGGGCAATTTCGGGTGTTACAACCGAATAGGGGTTTCCCAGTGTATAATCCATAAGTTCCCTCCTGTTCAAAAGATGTATTAATATACTATCAAAAAATGTCGTAATTAGGCAAGGTTATGGGCTAAATATTTATAAAACTTTAACATTTTTGAATAATTATTACAGAAATTATTAAGAACCGTGATTTAAACAATCAAATCCATCGTAATATTCACCAATATAGTCTTAAGATATGCCATATTGCATATAGCCTGTTTAATGATAATATAATTATTGGAGGTTTAGGGATGTATAGCGTTTATCTTGTAGACGACGACACCTTAATACTGGAGGAACTTATCAACATGGTTCCCTGGCTTGACAACGGTTTTGAAGTTGTGGGAAGCCAGACCAATCCGGAGACTGCGCTGGAAGAAATCCAGTTCATTAAGCCGGATGTGGTTTTCTGCGACCTTAAGATGCCTGAAATGGATGGTAATGAGCTGATTAAAGCCCTTAGGGAAGCAAATGTCGACACTGAATTTGTTATGATTTCAGCCTATGACAGCTTTGAAAACGTCAGAGCGTTTTTCCAGCAGTCAGGTTTTGATTATATTCTTAAACCGGTTAACAACGAAGACATTCAGATGGTTTTGGAAGGACTTATCGGAAGGCTTTCCAAGAAGAAACCCGAAAAGAATGATGAACCTTTGACAGAGAATCCCGGATTTAACAATCTGGTGAAGTATGTTAATGAACATTATGCAGAGAAGATTACCCTTGATATTCTTTCCAGAAAATTCGGCTTCTCAAGGAATTATATCTGCGGTCTTTTTTCCAAGCATTTTAACACATCTCTCACATGCTATCTGACGGATATCAGGATGAAGAAGGCGAAGGAACTTCTTGAGGACAAGCAGGTTCTTATTAAAGAAGTTGCAATCAATTGCGGATATCCTGAGTATTATCATTTCTTCAGAGTATTTAAGTCATACTATGGTGTTTCGCCTAAAGAAATGCAAGAAATGTAGTATTTATGGTATAATTAAGCTGTCATGAAGAGAGTGTATTGGTCGGTACTTATATTATTATTTTCATGTATATTCACGGTAGGCTGTGGCAAAACCACACAGCCTACCGTTTTGCGTGTTGCAATACCCTATTCTGACAATGTTTTGGATCCTTCAACCAACTATTACATTAACTGGCTGGAGGAACAGACTGGTTTCGATATCGAGCCTGTAACCGTCAGACAGTCAAGCGGTAAAGAGTATCTGGATGCTTTGTTTTCTTCCGATTCAGATATAGATATTGTAATGTTTGGGGAGCAATTTGAACTTACTGATGTTGAATTGACCGATTATGTAGATTCCGGATATATTTATAAGAATTCACACGGAGAATACTATTACCCCAATTACGGAAGGAAAGCCGTTGGAGACTGCGGACAGGTATTATGGATTAACTCCGAGTGGCTGACAACCCTTGGATTGCCTACTCCTTCAACCACGTCAGAGCTAAAGGAAGTTCTTAACGCCTTCAAAGAAAAGGACCCTAACGGAAATGGAAAGAAGGATGAAATTCCTCTTATCGGATGCAGGGATTTCTATTCCAATAATCCTTGCGAACTTATCTTAAACAGTTTTGTTTATAACGATCCATATCATAATAGAAAATGCCGGAATGCTGACGGACAGGAGGTATACGCCACAGATTTAACTTCCTTTAAGGACGGCATTCTGTACATCAGAGATCTCTATTCAGAGGGGCTTCTTGATTCAAGGACTTTTGAATATAATCACAAAGCCTTTTGCGAGATAGTTAACAGTAGCGCGGACATGGTGGGAGCTTTTACAACGGATTCCATTTCCGACGTTTTGTATCAAGGTAATCCGGAGATAATGGCCAAGTTTATTCATGTGGCACCACTAACCGGTCCAAAGGGAGTCAGATACGCATTAAAGGTAGAGAGAAAGCCGGATATTGGGGCAATTATCAGTGAAAGATCAAGCCACAAAACAGAGGCCGAAACGCTGCTGGATTTGATGCTTACCAAAGATGCTTCACTGATTGCCAGATACGGCGAAGAGGGAGTTGACTGGGAATATTCGGATGGAGTCGATGTGAGCATTTATCGTACGGCATCAACCATTGTTACGAAGAACTATATCTGGAACACATCCCAGAACAAACATCTTAACGGAATTGGTGCAATGAACGTTCCCGACAAATACTTGCGAGGTGTTACCTGGAACGGCGTTGACTCGGATGCCGAGTATATTGACGCAAGAGCTCAAATGAGTTGTGAACCATATTTGACAGACTCATCAAGCGAAGCTGAATATGACAGAAATCTGGCTCAATACGTAGACAATGTAATCAGAGATTTTATAGTGGGGGACAGAGAGGCGGAGAACCCTACCGAATGGATTAAGTTAAATAAGGATATCTCAATAAGGAGAAATAATTAATGTATAAGAAAAGCAGAATCAAGTGCATTTTAGGAGCAATACTTGCATCGGCAATAGTCCTTACAGGATGTGGAGCAAGGCAAACTATCGAAGTAAGCACCGTCGGTGAAGAGTGGATGGAAGAAGTCGGCTTAAATGAAGAGAAATCTGTCGATGAATTGTATGAAGCTGCTCTTAAAGAGGACGTGCTTATTATCTACACAGTTTCGACCAGAGTAACAAAGACCAAAGAAGCCTTTGAAGCTGCATATCCCGGACTTTGTGTTGAAGTAAGAGACCTTAGAAGCCCTGACCTTATTGATGCGGTTATAGCCAATTTCGAGTCCGGAAAGGGCGAGTGTGACATTGTTATATGCAATGACTGCTCCGGTGATTTTAAAGATAAATTAATTGATACTGCCATGGTAGTTCCTTATCTGCCTCAGGACATCAAGGAAAAAATGAAGCCCGGGCACGTAGGCCAGTACATTTCATTTCTTGATGAAGCGGAAATGATTTATTACAACTCTGATAGTTTTGATAAAGTACCGATTAAGAATATTTGGGAACTTACGGATGAAAAATACAAGGGCAGAATTTATATGCCAAGCCCCTTAAGATCCTTCTCAACTTATGCATTTGTTGGGTCATCTACCCTTCATGACGACGATTTTATCAGCTCATATGAAGAGTATTTTGGAAAAAACTACGACCTCGACAAAACACATACCCCTTCAGAAAACTTCTGGCTTACCGTTTCACCTAATATGGTTTTTACCAATAGTTCCGATGAGGTAATGGAAGCGTTAAATGATGGAAGCGCCGACTTTGGAATTATGGTTTCCAGCAAAATGAGATACAGAGAAGTGGGTTATTCCTTTGAGCCTATCTATGAACTGAATCCCTTTACCGGATGCCGCACAACCAACGCGGTAATGGTGGCAACAGGGGCCAAGAACCCTAATTGCGCTAGGCTTTTTATCAGATTCCTGCTTGGTGAGGCAGATGGAAAAGGTGAAGGATACAAGCCTTTCTGCACTCAGGGAACCTGGTCGGCAAGAGTCGACGTTCCCGATGGAAACGATGTACCACAAAATGCTATAGATTTGATTGAAGCGGATCAGGATTATCTGATTAAGAATAAAGAGAAAATCCGTGAATTCTGGGCAGAATGCCTTAAGAGTCATTAACAAAGAATATGAAGAAAAAGAACATCCTCATTAACTTCATGCTTACCATGTTCGCGCTAAGCAGCTTCTTAGTGCTTCTTTGGGTGTTCTTTTATTTCACCACCAGGCGTTCCATGATTAACAACATGGTATCCCAGGCAGAGACCACATCTGATGCCATCATAAGAGGCGTGGAAAATGAATTGCTGACCCTAAATGATACCGCTTATGCTTTAAGCCATTTCGACGGAATTATTTCCATGGCATCCACCAGAGCCACCTCAACTTTCTACGATGAGGGTATGGAAGTGGCTGAAAGGGCGGACAGCATTATAGGCAACTATTGTCCCGCAAACAATGTGGTGGTTTTTAACAATGACGGTTTATTTTATAGAATCAAGGGCGAAATTTCCAACACAGCACTTAAGCGAGCCTACTATTTGCTGGAAAAGGAGCACAGCAGGATTTTTACAGTATCATCAAATAATACAACTTATATAGGATGTATGAATGAGATTATGGGCGGTGAAATATCACTTGGCTATGTTGTGCTTCTGATGGAGAGATCAAGGTTTGAGAACCTTTTGAATTCCTATGCTGATTTGGATTACCTCGGGACAGTTATTACGGCCGATGGCCGAATCATATGCTCCAATAAAGATATGTCGCAAGACCAACTGGATGATATTCTGAGAGAAAGCGTTTTTTACAAGGAAAAAGAAATCGGTCTCTCCGGATTCAATCTCGTTGTTTACTGTGAGAACGCTGTTTCGGATAAACTCAGCAATTATTTTAAGATTACCCTTCCCATAGCTATTGTGGTGCTTCTTCTGGTTATGGCGATTTTTGTCAAATACTGGAGACGGCATATAATCGGGCCTATTTACAAGATTATCGTTAATACCAACGAAAATAAAGACAGACCTTTGCCCCTTACAGGCGAGGAGTATTTTGATGATCTGGTAATTCACGTCAACGATACTCTTAAGAGGATTGAGGACAGAGATAAGGCGCTTTTTGCTGCAGATTTAAAGATTAAGGAGTCTGAACTGCAGACTGAGAGAACCCTTATTTCTCTATTGAAAAAACAGATAGGTGCTCATTTTACCGTTAACACTTTAAATGCAGTAAGAGCTTTGATAAATAAGGGTGAGAAAGAGGAGGCCGTCAGAATCTGTAACGAGCTTTCGAGCCTTATCCGTTATGCAAACGCAGGTGAAGAGTATATCTCTTTGTTTGATGAGTTCCACGCACTAAACCAGTACGCATCAATCATGCAGACCAGATACCCCGAGAGGTTTGAGTTTGAGACGGTTGATGACGATGCTTTCCTTGATATCATGATTCCCAGAATGCTTCTTCAGCCTATTGTTGAGAACTCAATTATTCATGGATTTACTGACAGGGCCGGAAAGGTTACGGTATCGGCTACTGTTGATGAGAAAGATGTTTTCATCACTGTGGAAGATAACGGAAGCGGTATGAAAGAGTCAGAGTTAAGTGAACTGAAGCAGAAACTTAAAGATTGTCACAGCGGTGCAAACGAAGGTATTTCCCGTGTCGCTCTTATAAATATCGAAAGACGAATCAGAATGGTTTGCGGAGAGCGATATGGGCTTCATGTGGAATCGGAAGAAAACAAGGGATGCACGGTGATGGTTAGATTGCCGGTGCGAAAGAAAACAAGGTAAATAGACTAAAAAAACGGGAGCAACCAATTATGGCTGCCCCCATTTTTATTATTGGATTATTGGAGTTTAAATTTACCGACTTCATTCTTAAGCTGGTTGGAGATTTCGTTGCTTTCCGCAGCATCCACATCAATCTTTGACATGTTGTCGGACATTTCAACGGATTTCTCAGCTGCAGTTGAAACACCCTTGGCTGCATCCTCAACAGCGGTGTTAACCGATTCGGTTGATTCACGAATCTGGTCTATACTGCTTTGGATCTGAGCTGATGCATCGGCAAAGCGCTCCATCATCTCTGATATACGTTCAGCAGACTGCTGGTATTCTTCACTGGTCTTTGCTAGATTCTCAAAACCAGCCAGAGTAGTGTCATTTACAAACTTAAGAAGGGTCTGTGCTTCATCCGACAAACCGTTAACAGCAGAAATAACTTCGGCTGATACAGTCTGGATTTCTGTTGCAGCGGACTGAGAGTTGTTTGCAAGTTCTCCGATTTCTGTAGCGACAACTGCGAAACCTCTTCCGGCATCACCGGCTCTGGCAGCCTCGATTGAAGCGTTAAGAGCAAGGAGATTAGTCTGGTTTGCAATGGCAATAATGTTACCGGTAAGGTCTTCGATACGTTTAACTGCCTTTGAGCGCTCAATCTGATCTGTAACTGCGGCAGCCATCTTGGCAACCTTTTCTTCGGTGGTGCTTCGCTCTTTAGAGGCGGTTGCACCGATTCCGGAAGCAGAGCTTTTAACTTCATGGGCAAAATCTCGTCCACCGTCAATCTCATTGACAATCTCGCCAAAGGATGCGGTTATGTCTGACATAAGGGAGTTGATTTCGTTAATGGATGAAGCTGTATCTGCCATGGTTCCGTTCATATCGGAAATAATGTCTGAAATTGACTGAGCCTCGCTCAGGGCTCCACGGACATTGTCAGCTATGTGGGTTGAAGCACTGTTAAGTTTATTGGATTCGCTGTGAATGGAGAGAAGCATGCTTCTGATAAATTCAATCAGCTTATTTATATTGCCGCCGATTACTTCGAATTCGTCTCCGGAAGTAATATCAATCTGTCTTGTAAGGTCTCCGTCACCGTTTGTAAGTTCAACAATTTTGTCGTTAAGAAGTACGAAACTCTTGCCTAATGCTTTGCTGAGGATAATAAGCAAAAGGGCGCCTACAATCAAGACAATCACACAGATGAGAACAATCTGTTTAAGAAGAGCGGATGTCTGTGCTGAAACCCATTCCATACTAACATCGACACCAACAGCACCAACAATGGATCCGTTTGAATAAATGGGAGCATATGCGGATATATGTGTGCCCCAGTCATCGGTATAGGGCTCGCTGCTTGAAACCACTGCGCCCTTTAATGCGGGAGCTGCTTCGTCATCATCAAACTCGTCACCGATTGCAGAATAATCTTCAATTTGTGCGTCTATGGCATATTCTATGCCGCCGTTTCCATCGGGTCTGATTGTATAAACATACTCAACACCTGTACTGTCTAAGAATGTGGTCAAATCATTACTTACAATTAAGTAATCGTCGGTATCTTCTTCGCCGGGGGCTACCGATGCGACTATGGAGCCGTCTATCATGGCAGCAACAGCAGATGCAATACTTTCAGTGTTGCTTTTTATCTGATTATTAAGCATATCATAGGATTTTTTATATGTTACATAACCCAGGATAATGTCTGAAACCAGAAACAGAACTATAACTACAAAAATCAATTTGTTAGTGATGCTGAATCTTCTGACTTTCATTATGTTTTGCTCCTTTTCTCCAAGTAAATCGGTGCTTTGTGTTGTGTTATTTCTAAGTTAAATTTTATCACATGAAAAGTTGTACTTACAACTATAATTATACGCTTGATTTGTCAAAAAGTTATAAATATAACAGGGGAACTCAGTCGACACCTTAATATATGTAAACATCAGAGTAATATTAACAATATTGCCTTAGAGGAGAAGTTTGTATCATTGACGGTGGGAGGATGTACGAACATGGCAAAATTTCAGGCACCCGAAGGGTACATATTAGATGAAAACACCGGCCTGTACTACACACAGGTAGTCGCAGAAGACGATGCAGGCAATATGGCACAGGTTGTCACATGGTTTGATGCGAATACCGGGGAGTACAGGCAGGATGTTTATCCTTTTAAAGATAAAACATCGATAGTTGAGACTCCAAAGAAAGCTAAGAAGAAAAGTAAAGCACCGTTAATTATATGCTTGGTGGCTTTACTGGTGGCTGTAGGAGTTCTCGCATTTGGTTATTTGAAGCTTGGTTGGTTTAGCGGATCAAACACCGATGTCCAATCTGAAGAAACCTTCAATCCGGGAGATGTTTCAAAACCGGATGGCCTTATTGAGATCTACGTATATGATGATGGCTTTGCAACCCTGGTTTGCCATACGGACCTTTTAGAGGGAACGCATGTAAAGCACTTGTCATTTTACATGGGAGATTATTCTATCTCAGTTGACGACTGGGATGACAAAGGAAGTATTACTCAATGCAGTATCTGGAAGAAAAATGAAGATACCGAAGAAAATGTTTCTTATTCTTATGTGGCAGATGCCAATTACAACATAAACGATCCTGTCATTGCTATTGACGCTGATTTGACTCAAATAGCTGACTTGGAAATGACAGACCTTGTTGACGATATATCAGTCCACGTTGAGTACTACGAAGATGGACATAATTATAACTTTGATTACAACATAAACGATGTTGTCTCTTTTGTGTTTAGAAATGGGAATTAAGGAGGAAAGTCATGGCAGTTTACCAGGCACCAAAAGGTTACTCATTTGACCCGGCATCGGGCCTTTGGGTGAAGAAAATGGTGGTATCGGATAAGGCGGGTGTTCAGTATGATCACCGGTATTATTTTAATGCCGATACGGGGGAATACAGGCAGGAGAGTTTTGCGCTTGGGGAAGGAATGACCAAGGCAGGTGGTAAGTCTAAGGGGAAGGTTATAGGGCTGGCATTAGCAGTTACTGCGGTCGCAGCCATACTGATTTCCGTAGTTGTTTTCGCATCTAAAGAAAGCAAGAAAAGTGAGATTCCTTACATTCCTGAAGATGAGCTGAAAGCCGCTTATGAGGAATACGATTTTGGCTCAACACCCAACTCAACGTTGGATATGGTTGAGTATAACGGTTATGTGGAAGAGGAGGGAATAATTCGATGAAAAGATTGCTTGTTATATTCATTGCTACGGTTTCTCTTCTGGCCACTTCTTTTGTTCCTGCTATAAACGTTAAAGCAGAGGATAAATCTGAAAAGCTTGAATTAGATATGTCATTTGATGAACTCTATGATGATGGAAGTTTAATTTCTCAAAATGAGAATTTCATCTTCTGTACAGATACATCAAATGGTTGTTTATGCGCTATTAATAAGACTACTAAAGAGTCAATTAGTCTTGCCAATTTTACAGGAGCCAATCTTAATGTACATAACGACACTTTGTATTTCACTGATATGAGTGGAACGTTTGGCATTGAAGCAAGTAATGGAACGGGCGCAATGGAGAATCATTATGGCGGAGCCTTATATAAGATTGATAATCTTTCATCTTTGAATAGTTCCGTTTCACCCACAAGAATCGGTATTCCAAATGTTTCATATTATAATTTGAAGTTTGATGAGAATGGATTCTTTGCTCTTGCCATGTATGAGGATGATTCCACGGAATATGTAAAACTGGACGATAACGGCGAAATTATCGGGCATTTAGGAGTCGGATATGGTGAGACTATAGTAAATTCCATTGAGCTTAACGGATATCTTTATCTGGAAGTTATGCCAAATAACGGTGAGGGTGAAGAATATTACGGTTATATTCTTTGTGTTGATAGAGACGGTGGAACAGGAAATAAAACCATGATTAATGGTATGAACATGCATCTTGTCAGCGGTCATGTTGTATTCCAGAGTACATCTGATTTTTATTTGTATGCAATTAATCCCGGTGAAGATAAAGCCTATATTATATCGTTTTATGCAGTACAGAATTTCTATATGTACGGAGAATTTATTGTATGTGTAGGTGAGACTCCAGGAGGTAAAGAAGTTAACTTTATGATTGCCAAGGATGTTTGGCTTACTCCTTACGAATTTACTCAGTTTCAGGGGGTAAATGGCTGGAAGAATGCGATTGAGTACATTTCAAGGAGTAGATCCAATCCGTTTGAGGAGATTGAAATCGAAATAGATTTTGATGAATTAATTATAGATTTACCTGGCCCGATAATACCTGAGGACGGATTTGGAGGTATAGATATGGGCGGTAATGGAGGTGGCGGTAACACAGGCCAAAATGGTGGAGGCTCCGGCACAGGTAGTAATGGAGAGAATGACACAGAAGATCAAGATGATAATAATGGTGGTGGAATAGATGAAAGCGGCGATGATACAGGCCGAGGTTCAGAAGGTGAAAGGCGTGACTCTTCCGGTCCCATAAGACGTGTAACAAAACTCGGCAGGTGTACCTTGGGACAAAATAAAAAAGAACCCGAGAGAACAAAAAATCCCTGGGAACCAACGGAGAGGCTGACATTTGGCCCCAGCGATGACGGTTTTGATCCAAATGATTACGAATCAACGAAGGTTGAAGTTGAGCCTCCTAAAGAAGTTGAACAGATCAACCCTGAGGACGCTGTCAAAGAAGTTTATGCCGTTTGGGAATTCATTAAGACTCTAGGCGAGAAAAAAGATCCTGGGTTTGAAGACTGGTATGGAAAAGGCGACAAAGAAAAACTCTTGGGCGAAGTTAAGAGTGATTTGAAATCGCAGTTAAGCGGATATGGTCTTTCTGATGAGCAATTGAATGGGATCGCAAATAAAATTGAAGACATTTATACACGTGCCTTTATGGAGATGACTTTTAACGCATCGCTAAAAGAGGTTGCGGATGATAAAAAAACAGCAATTGTTACTGTTACAACAGATAGGGTTTTAAGCAGCAAATTCGACAGAAATGAAATGATGACCATTCTGTCAGGAAATGACTGGAGAAGTGAGGCCGGATTGCAGGCCGGTGACAGTCAAGGAACATTAATATACAAGACTTTTATGTATGTTATCGATAAATTGTCATTTACAAGTGCTGCTAATCACACCAGTGAACTTCGAGTTATTTATGATGAAAAAACTAAACACTGGCGTATGGAACAAGGCGAAGCGGAGTTCATAGTGGATATGATTCTTCAAGCAAACTATTTAGGACATTATTCGACGCTTGATGCTGCTTCATCAAGAACAAAGTCCAGTGGCTTTTTTGGTAATACTGAATTGAGTCCAAGACCTGATGATAACGTGCCTGAAGATAATTCTCCAGATTTAGAGAATATTTCGGATTTAAACAAATATACCGGTGAGAAATTCTTCAGGGAGTTATTAAAAAGAGGACAGAAGCTTGCTGATATGAGAAATTCAAATACGGCCTATGAGGATTTCTTTGATCCATATTCAGAGGGCATAAACGCCATGCTTAACACATGGCTCATAAAGGATGACAACTATTCTGATAGTTCAAAGGAAAGAAATTTACGAGACAGTGTTTTGCATCAGATACGTCAGGACGCATACACAGGATTAAAGGGTACGGTGGCAATGCTTGGAGAAACCGGATCCCAACTACTGGTTGATGCCTTAGAGCAAGCAAGAGATGATGCTATTAAAGACAACGAAGAGCAAAGAAATAAGGTGAAAAATGAGAATCCGGATAAAAACTACGATAAAAATGAGTTCGATCAAAAAAGGAAAGATATAGAGAATTCTATAAACTACTTAATCGGTCTTATTGAAGGACAAAATCCGAAATCAGTCGGCGATTATGTAAAAAAAGCTTTTAATTATGTTGCTGACAATACGTATAGAGATACTTCCGGATTAATTAATAATGCAATTGATATTGCCGGAAACGCAATTTTCGGTGTATTTCAGAATGTGGGCGATCAGTCAAAGCAAAAACAGCAGGCCCATTTGCTGGATATAATTGACAAGGGCACAGAAAGTAAGTATTGGAAGAAGGGAAATCGAGGTAGATAGGGTAAATCATCTTCAAGGAGAAAAGTATGGCAACTTATCAACCACCCGTAGGTTATGAATATGACCCAAACACAGGCCTTTACTTTAATCAGGTAAGGGCTGTGGATGAAAACGGGCAAAATGTAAGAGTAATAACATGGTTTAATGCAGATACAGGTGAGTACACCAGGGATATTTATCCCGATGGTGTTAATAATGCTGCAAATAATTATGGCCAACAAGGTGCTCATGTAAAAGGGAATAAAGCCAAGAAGGCAATTATTGCACTGGTGTCATTTGCCGCTGCGGGACTTTTGATTTTCTTTGGAATCAGGTTTATTAAAGGCAGGAGTAGTGATTCATCTGATGTCTACGAACCTGACCTGGAAGCATTCAACTATACACCAAATCCCGGAACAGGTAAATATGATGATGGTATCTACAACGGCGATAATGCAGATGAGCAGGTTGTTGATTACCATAATCCCGGCGGAGATTTGACTACCATTTGGGATTGGTGTGAGGAACGAGAAGGCGTAGGCTATCACTATAATACAGTTTGGGCTGATGATGAGTATGTGTATGCCTTTAAACCTTTTAATAGCAACTTTAGTTTTGGACCGGCAGCTATTGGAATAGACGAGGAAGATGGGTCCGGTGGAATGCCTTATGGAAGTATTATCAGGTTTAGGAAAGATGGAAGCAGCGGTGTGGAGACAGTGGTTTCTCCGGATGAGTATGTGTATACTTTCTGTCTTATGGGCGATTATCTATATTACAGTACCGGCGATTACAGGTCTTCGAATATGACTTATATCCAAAGGAATAAGAATACCGGTGAAGAGCAGGTATTCTTGCAGGATGAGTATTCGCTTCTAGTGCCTTATGAAGGTCGCATTTATTTATGGCTTCGTAACGGCGAGAGAAGAGATTTGCTGGCTTTTAATCCCGAGACGGGAGATAAGGGGATTACAGATTTAAGCTTTATTGATTATCAGCAGCTTTGCAGAGAAATTCATGATGATGACGATGATCCCATATCAGATGGATATACAGTGACATGTGAATTTGGTTTTATGGACAATGTTCTTGCAATATCGTGTCTTGACGATTGTTTCCTTTATACCATGGTTTTCAATAGAGATACATGGGATTTAAACACAAAATGGGAGTCGTATATTATTCCCGAAATCCCCAGCGCAGGTATGGGCGCCTTGGGGCTTTTTGACAGAGAACTATTCGGCGCATATGAGAACACAGGGTTTAATCCCGATATGATTTCTATTTGGTCCGCATTCGGGGGCAATGGAGAACTGTACAGATATAACGAAGAGAGAAGGTGTGAATGTGCGTATGGGTATAGAGGATTTGAATATATCAGTCGAACTGATGAGGTTTATATTTTAGTCAGCTACAAAATTGGAGACCACAACAATACCGACATGCGTGTATGTATGAAGGGTATTCTTGGAGACAGAGAATATGATTACCGCACGGATTGGCCGGATGAACCGGATCCTGAAGAGCGTCTGATGATAAGAGGCGACAACTATTTTGTCGGATTTGAGGCCAATTGGCTGGTGTTCAGCAAATATGCATTTCATATAGATCCATATACAGCTGAATATACCGTGCTTGAGTTGAACTAGCTTTAAATGGGGGTAAGCAATGATTTTTGACAGACGTCAGTTCAGACATTTCTATAAACATTATGTAACAGTACCGATTACGCCAAGTACAGAGGATTATCTGGAAGGCTTTAATATACCGGAAGGGGCAAACTGCATACTTACTTATTGCGAGTGTGAGCCCGTAGATGGACTTATACTGGAGGTCCTTGCTCCTGCATATGAGAATGGCGGAGAACTTTGGTACGGAGAGGGCAATCCAAACATTTCCAGATATATTGTGATGCAGGATCATCTGGATTTAGACTTTGGATTTGTGGGGGATGACGGAACCATTGGCAGGAAGTTTAAGGATAAACTGGATGCCATGGCAAAATACAAGGCTTCCGAATCTGTTGAGAAAACAAGGCAAATGACGGGCTTTGATGAATTCAGATATCAGGCCAAGATTGACCAGGTAATGACTGTATATGTAAAAGGCGATTTGGAGCCCGAGTACAAATTCACCCGTATAGTCGACTATTCCTTCAGGGAAGGGTACCATTTGTTCTTTGGAATTCTCATGGATGATTTCAAGAATCCTGAAATGGGATACTATAAGGGCGATGAAATGTGCTGTTGTTACGGTGAGGTTAACGGAGAATATGTTCCTTACTGCGACATAGATGAGTTCATGGATTCAGATGACTTTAAACCTGACGATGCGGCGGAAGATACTGAAGATTTGGCGGATTTCTTAATCAGTATTAAAGATACGGATATGTATCTGCCTTGTAAGAATTTCCCCGATATTCCGGATGGTTATTATCCTCTGGTTGACAATACCTCAAACGGCGAATTATTTGTAAGCTTTTATTTGCAGGGACTTGAGAATTTGATGCCGGAACATGATAGAATAGAATGCATGAAGATCATGGATGTGGTTGATTTCGTGGAGAGAAACGATCACTATATTAAGGTAGATGGAATCAATCTGACCTACACCACCGAAGAGGAAGGGGAGAGGCATCTGCTTTTTACGAAACATGATTATCATTTAATCAGGAAATACTGCAGATAAAGGAGAGTATAAAGGTTATGCCTTATGATTTGGAAAAAGAAAGAAGAGAGGCCATTGAGGCCGGAGAGAGGGCACTTAGTTCCTTGAGAAGGGCAAAGAGTGAGTTAAACAGCGCCAGAGGCTGGGGAATATATGATATTCTCGGAGGCGGACTCATTTCATCAGCTATTAAACACAGTAAGATAAGCAATGCCAGCAGATGCATTGAGGAAGCCAAATATGATTTGAAGAAGTTCAGCACCGAATTAAATGACGTTTCCGGTTATTACGGAACAGATTTCGGTATTTCTGATTTTGCCATGTTTGCGGATTTCTTCTTTGATGGTTTTATAGCAGACTTCTATGTGCAGTCAAAGATTAACAGGGCGAGAGCACAGGTTGATGAGGCCATATTCAGGGTTGAAGGTGTTTTAAATAAGCTTTGTGGCATGTAAAATAGTAATATATGTTACTTCAAGCGTAATAATTACAATGTGGTAAAAATGCATATTCTAGTAACATGGACAGTGAAGGATGATATCTTTCACTGTTTTTTTGTTTCAAACTTGTGAGGGGAGATCACAATGGGAGAGACAATTATGATTATGAATTCTTACAACTCAGACGGTTATCGCCACGCTAACGGAGAGGGGCTCTTTTATAAAGAAGAGTACACCATCAGACCTGACGGAAAGACTTTGAAAATCACCAGCTGGTATGACAATGCCACCAGAGAATACAGGCAGGAATGTTGCGAAGAGCTGGATTATGGAATCGAATAAAAGGAGAATAAGAAATGGCAAATGTATTGGGAAGTTCAAATGATAACTTGCAGGCACCGCCTCCGCCTCCGTTGCCAAACGGAATGAAAGTTGCGGGGAACGCAGCACCACCGCCTCCGCCACTTCCCGCAGGACTTAATGTTGCAGGTACACAGGCTTCACCGCCTCCCGCACCACCTATACCTCCTACGCCACCGGCACCTCCGACAGCACCTAAGGCAGCTCCGGCGCCTCCGCCGTTACCGGCAGGATTATCTATGGGTGCACCTACGCCTGCAGTAAGTAAAGAACTGACAGGTGGCTCAGGAAGAACATCCATGAGTCTTGCAGATGCTGAGAAAGAGAAGGAAAAGGAAGAGGAAGAAGCAAGAATCGAAGCAGCTAAACCCAAGGCCAAAGCCAATGGCGGAGACCTTAAGGAAGGCGAGAAATGCTTTGCAAGATCTGGCATGGACGGGCTTTATTATTATGCTACCGTTGAGTCCATTGGTTCCGAGAAGGCTAAGGTAAAATTCTTCGATGATGTAGAAGGCGAACTTCTTTTTTCAAAGATATATACAGTTGACGAGGCTGTAAAAGAAATGCAGTGTTTCGCCAACTACAGCGGCAGGGGCAATTACTTCCCTGCAGTAATCGACTCCAAGACAGAAGACAAGGCTTCTGTTCATTACGATGAGAATCCCTCTTTGAAGGAAAACTTGGACTATTCAAACATAAGATTCGCTATCAGATAAATAAAGGGGAAATATATGGCAAACTATCTACCTCCCGAAGGTTATGAGTTTGACTCTAACTCAGGACTCTATTACACACAGGTTATTGCGAATGACGAGGCAGGGAATCAGGTACAGGTTGTGACATGGTTCAATGCCGACTCAGGCGAATATACACAAAATACATATCCCATTCAGGGGTCGCAGGTGGCACAGACTGTGACTCCTGCCGGGTATGTGGGAAAAGCGGCTGCCTTCTCACGTGACGGCGCACCTGAAGTAAAGCAGGCAGGTGCCGGATTAGGCGGATTCGCTTCAAACTTTAACACCGGTGACTTGGGAGCCAAGGCTTCCGAGTTCGGTAAAGACATTGCAGGTAAAGCCAAAGGCATATTTGGCAAGGCAAGTGAAGACTTAAGAAATGCTACTGCAGGAATCAGCACAGGATATGAAGATGCAGCCGTGGGAGAAGATGCATACGCTTTTTACGCATATGATAAAAACGGCAATCCCAAGGAGCCCGGAATCATCAGAAAGCTTCTGTACGCTTTCAAAAAGTTCGTAAACAAGTGTCCTCTGTGGCTTAAGTTTGCGCCACTTATGGTTCTCATGCTTATCGATATCATTGTGGCTGTTGCAAAACCCGATGAGACTCAGGATTTCAGAAGCTCGCTGTTCCTTGGTTTCATTTGCATTCCTTTCCTTATTGTTCACCTTATTGACCTTAAGAGAAAGTACGGCGCAAAACCTTTGATGGTTGTTCGCCCCATAGTTCTTTGCATAATCGGTATCCTTATGATGCCAAGCGTAATTGCGGTATCCTTCGGAATTATGAAGGATGCGTGGCTGCAGCCGGGACTGGCACCTGTTTTCCTTTGGTACTTCGTTGTGGCAATCGCTTACGTTATGACCTACTTCATGGTTAAGGGAAGATTTGCAAAGATTGGTTTACCCACAGTTGAACTTTGGACCACAGCCATTCTTGTAGGAATGGGCGCTATGTGGATCGGCGTTCTCGCAATGTGGATTATCGCGCTTATTATCTTTGTCGTAACCTTCGTAATTATCGGACCCTTCGTACTTAAGATGGCCCTCAGCGAGCCTACTTACGTTGACAGCAAGGGAAGAGTTTACGATCAGTTTGGTAGCAGATATTAGAAAAGAGGAATCTTATGGCTAAGTATCAGGCACCGGAAGGTTACGTTTTAGATTCAAATACAGGACTTTACTATACTCAGGTTATAGCTGAGGATGCAGCCGGAAATAAGAGCCAGGTTGTCACCTGGTTTAATGCGGACACAGGAGAATACAGGCAGGATGTTTATCCTGTTAAGGGAGGGGCAAATACTGCGCCTCCTATTTCTAGTGGGGCAAAAACGACTGCTTCCTCAAACGCTCCTAAAGGCCCGTCTAAATCTGAGTTAAAGAAACAAGCTAAGCAGGCAAAGCTGAATGCTGTTCCCAGGCCTCCAAAGGTTGATACATCAGACGATTATCAGTATTACAAGAACAAGAACTTCATGAAGGGCCTTGGAGTATTTTTGATTGTTTGCTTGATTCTCGCTCTGCTTGTAATATTCTTCATCAGATTTATTATGGGCGAGTCTTCCTGCACCATGAGCAAGGAAGATTATGAGGAGCTGCAGCAGGCGAAGAAAGAGGCTGTTATTGATGCGTTTAGTTCGTCGGGAAATGAGAGTAGCACAACCAAATTAACTTCAGCTGATGTAAATTATGCTGATTACGATTATTACCCTCAGGATTCTTTCTCGAATTCTTTTATTCGAATGTATAAGAACGGGAACTTCGACGTTTACCAGATTAATATTGAAACTATTGGAAATGTGAGCCAAGCTTTCCCGAACATTCCCGCAAAAAATGCGAACATGAGCTGTAATTATATGTGGTATTTATGCTCGAGTGATAATAATTTCGAAGTGTATTTAGACAACAGCTATGATGAGACTTCAGGAGCAGAAGAAATATATGCCAGGGACATGAAATGCCAATACAGATATAAGGGTGATACCGGTACTGCCTTGGTGAAGGTGGATGGCTACAATTTGTGCTTTTACGACTTCTCAAACGGTTTGGATGGGGACATGAATAGAGATACAAAATTTGTATTTCAGGTATATGCCCCATATTGGGATGATGCTTTGACCTTTGATGATTTTTATGTAGCTGTTGATGAACCTTACCATTCTGCAAGCATGGATAAGGATAAAAAGGAGAAGCAGAAGCCTGCAGATCTGTTTGGAGGTTTGAATACAGGCACGTATTCTGAAGACGAAGCGGCAATGATGGAAGCTGCGGGAGAGGATTACAGTGAGGCTCCCAAAGGAAGCGCCGGAGTCCCAAATTATTACCTGGGCATTTGGATGGACGGAGATTTCAACTTTGACAGAGCGTCAGCGCCGACTATGGCATTTTATGAGAACGGCGTTTTTGAAATAAATGCAAATTTCCTGGAAGGCTTCTGTAACTATTGCGGCGAATTTGATGTAGAGAGAAAAGGCTCTGAAATCTACCTGCATCTGCATGATTACGGGACGGCAAACGGTGCTCCCGCAACTGCAACGGTTAAGTTTTCGGATAGCAATCCCGACACCTGCTACCTGATGGATGAAGGGTTTGGAATGATGAATTATGAGCACACAGCTCCATATGAATTCTATAGAGATACAAGGGGATAATTATGGCAAAGTATCAAGCACCTGAAGGGTACGTATTGGACCCTAATACAGGTCTATATTACACACAGGTTATAGCTGAGGATGACAATGGGGCAAAGAGCCAGGTTGTCACCTGGTTTAACGCCGACACAGGAGAATACAGGCAGGATGTTTACCCAATTGACGGAAGTGTGGTACAGGCTTCTGAGTCGGTGACGTCAGGCCTTAAGCCTGCACCTCCGGAACCGGAGTTGAAGATTACACCTATAAAAGGTAGAGCGCCTTTGGCAGGCGGACCGGTTGTTGCGACAGGTCCTGTAGGAAAGGTGAGTATTGACGTACTTGGACTTAAGCAGGTGGTTGGCTCAAAAAGCACCGGAGCTGGTAATAAGAAAGGGCTAAAAGTTGCCGGAATTGTAATTGCTGCTGTAGTTGTATTGGCTTTGGCAGGAGTTGGTATTTGGAAGTTTGTACTAAACCGAGATGTGTTTGGAATCAATTCAGATATACAGTCGAAAAATGATACACAAGACAGCACTTCTGAAACCTCCGGATCATCAGATAGTAATACTTCGAACGATTCGTTAAAAACTGCTTCATCGTATGATTCATCTCAAGATATATTTGATTTATGCATATACAGCAGCACTGAGATGGAACTTGTTTTTCATGCGGACAGAGCTCCGGAAGGCAATGGAAGACTTCCTGAATTTGCAGGAATGAATTTCCTTCCCTATAACATGATTTATAATGCATCGGATTATTATGAAGAGCCTTTATTTTGCTTAACGAAGCAAAACGATCAGCCTAATGAGGATGGAACAACCGATTTCCATAAAATCAAAGACAGTAAAGATTATTGGATAGAGGGGAATGATCTTCATTTACATATGGATGTTCCGGATAATCTGAATTTATTTGAGTATTCCGGTGAGATTACATTCTTGTATGGATATTCTGAAGGGGATGATTTTAGGATCACATCCAATTGGAGAAATTATGCAGGTGATATAACCCCTGCCGAGAGTGATTATGTCACTGAAGAAGTGTATACTGATTCAGATGACTATGATAAGGATTCTCTGGATTATGCCGTAAAGGAGGAAGGCCAAATTATTCCTAACGGTGAAGAGTACGGTCCCAACGGATATTGGATAGGCTGCATTTATGGAACATTCCTGGCAAGTCCACAAACGGACTTTGACAATGATTATTTTGATAGTGAGATATGGCCTTGCTTGCGTTTATATGAAAACGGCACTTATGAGCTGGACAGTTCTCTTGGTGGTGACTACTGGACAAGCAGAGGAACGTATTCCTATATTGATCCAAAATCCGAAATGGATGATATTATTGTTACTTTGTTTGATTGCAGCCGTGGCCCGGGAGGCGGAACGGGTAATGCGGTTGTAGTATTCAGCGATGCCAGCGACTATCCTCAGTTCCTGTCTGATGGCTTTGGCTACATGGGAGAAAACGGAGCACCTTATTGGTTCCATCGCGAAGGATATTAATTACAATTCTGACGGTTTTGCAATGATGCTCCTTATGGCTTAGAATATAAGTCATAAGGAGCTTTTTATATGGCAAAATGCGAAGTGTGCTTCAGACAATGCGAAATTGAAGAGGGCGGCAGAGGCTTCTGTAAGGTTCGAACCTGCAAAGATGGGGTGATTAAACCCGTAAATTATGGCAGGGTTACTTCCCTTGCCCTGGACCCTATTGAGAAGAAGCCATTGGCCAGATTTAAACCCGGAAGCAAGATTCTGTCTTTGGGAAGTTACGGCTGTAACTTACGTTGCCCTTTTTGCCAAAATCACGAGATCTCCTGGTCTGATTTTGCCTATATGCTTGAAAAAGATAGTGAATATCTGTCTCCTGAAGAACTATGCAGGATTGCCATTGATTGCAAGGACAAGGGGAATATAGGCGTGGCTTTCACCTACAATGAGCCCCTTATTGATTATGAATATATAATCGATTCCGCGAAACTAATTCACGAGAATGATATGTCCGTTGTACTTGTGTCAAACGGAACGGCGGATGTGGTAATAGCAAAGAGGCTGGAACCCTATGTTGATGCAATGAATATAGATTTAAAGGGTTTTACCAAAGAATTCTACAGGGATGTTCTTAAGGGGGATTTGGAATGCGTTAAGGCCTTCATCGAAGAGGCAGTTAAATATGCCCACGTGGAGCTTACGACATTGATTATTCCCGGAGAGAATGATTCGGAAGGTGAGATGAGGGAGATTTCGTCATATATAGCGGGGCTTTCGGATGAGATACCGCTTCATATATCAAGATTCTTCCCGCAGTTTCACATGATGGACAGACCCGCCACGGATGTTAAACTGATTTACAGGCTGGCTGATGTGGCAAGAGAGAAGCTAAAATACGTTTATACAGGCAATTGTTAATTGAAAGGGGTTACAGATTATGGCAATTAAAGCTGCATTTATGGTTCCGCATCCCCCCATGATTGTTCCAGCAGTGGGAAAAGGGTCGGAAGAACAGGTTATTAAGACGTCAACCGCATATGATGAGGTGGCTAGGATGATAGCGGACATTAAGCCCGATACAATTATCATTTCAAGCCCCCATGCCCCAATGTATGGGGATTATATGAACATGTCATCGGGTAAGGGCGAGAAGGGGTCATTGGCTGATTTCAGAGCTCCCGAAGTTAAGTTTGACGAAACTTATGACTCTGAACTTGTGGCAAAAATCGAAACCCTCTCATCCATGAACGGACTTGAGGCTGGAACCCTGGGAAGACAGGGCACAGGCCTTGATCACGGAACCATGGTGCCTTTGTATTTCATTGAAAAGTATTATAAGGACTTTAAACTGGTTAGAATCGGTTTATCGGGTCTGGCGTTAACCAAGCACTATGAGCTTGGAACGCTTATAGCTAAAGCCTGTGATGAACTTGGAAGGAACGCTGTGTATGTTGCAAGCGGTGATTTGTCCCACAAGCTTCAGCCCTATGGCCCTTACGGGTTCGCACCGGAGGGCCCTGAGTATGATAAGAGAATAATGGATGTGGCGGGAAGAGCTGCCTTTGGAGAAATGTTTGATTTTGACGAGACATTCTGTGAGAAGGCGGCGGAGTGCGGCCACAGATCCTTTGTAATGATGGCGGGAGCACTGGATGGCAAGAGCGTGGAAGCCAAGGTTTATTCCCATGAGGATGTGACGGGAGTGGGATATGGGGTTGCTTCCTTTATTGTTAAGGGAGAGGATGAGGGAAGGCATTTCCTTAAGGCTTATCTTGATGAGAAAGTTAATGCGTTATCGGCCCAGAAGGATAAAGCGGATTCATATGTTAAGCTTGCTTATGAGTCGGTGGAGTGTTTCCTTAAGACCGGCCGCATGCTTAAGATTAAAGATGCTGCGACTGAACTTCCTTCGGAGATGATGAATACTAAAGCGGGAGCCTTCGTGTCCATCCATGAGCACGGAAGACTCAGAGGCTGCATCGGAACAATTCTTCCTGTTACAGACTGCCTTGCTGAGGAAATAATCCGAAATGCCGTAAGTGCGTCCACGGAAGACCCCAGATTTAATCCAATAGAGCCTTCGGAGATCCCGTATCTTGAAATAAATGTGGATGTATTAAGCACACCGGAGCCTATAGAATCGGAAGCGGAACTAGACCCCAAGAAATATGGCGTCATTGTTACCAACGGCAGAAGAAGAGGACTGCTTCTTCCCGACCTTGACGGAGTCGACACAGTCGAACGCCAGATTTCCATCTCCAAACAAAAGGCCGGCATCGCTCCCGACGAGCCCGTTGAACTCCAACGCTTCACCGTCACCCGACATGTGTAGGTGCAGTTTGGGCCTGTCCCCAACCTGCACGGTGCAGAATGGGGACAGGCCCCAAACTGCACGGTGCAAAACGGGGACAGTCCCAAATTGCACATTTTTCGGGCGATGTTAAGTTTGCGTGACAAACTTCCAAGGGTAATTGGTAGATAAAAACGACTGCATTTTCTACGATAAAGAAAATAAATCAGTCGGAGGTAAGTAAATGGAATTTAATGAACAGCTTATATGTTTAAGAAAACAAAAAGGATTATCTCAGGAGCAGTTAGGTGATCAGATTGGAGTTACAAGGCAGACTGTTTCCAAATGGGAACTTGGTGAGACCACACCAGAGATGGATAAGCTTATTCAACTGTCCAAACTTTTTGAAGTGAGCATTGATGAATTAGTTGGAAATGATGACTGCGATAATAAGTCATTCTGCAGAGCCGAAATCTATACCAGATATGAATATGAATATAAAAGTAAGAAAACTTTTAAAGGAATTCCACTTGTACATGTTCATATAGGAAGCGGTTTAAAGAGAGCCAAAGGCATTATTGCAATAGGTAATGTTGCTCAGGGTGTTGTTGCAATCGGTGTTGCTTCAATAGGAATAATAGCTATTGGTTCTTTATCAGTAGGCTTACTAACCTTAGCATGTATCGGCGTTGGCCTTCTTGCGGCATTTGGTGCAATAGCAGTGGGACCTCTCGCTGTAGGCGGAATTGCAGTTGGAGTTCTTTCCTTTGGCGGAATTGCAATAGGAAGATATGCCATCGGCGGAGTTGCCCTTGCTTCAAGAATTGCCAAAGGCGGAGTTGGAGATGCGGTAATAGCAATAGCCGATGAAGCCAAAGGCGAATTCACTTTTGATGCCAATGCCACTGGTCAGGCAGAACAGATAAGACAGGCCATAATACAGAGGTTCCCTGGGACTTCGGAATTCATATTGAACCTATTTGCAAGATAGCGGATAGGTGCAGAATGGGCCTGTCCCCATTCTGCACCTATGTGCAAGTTGGGCCTGTCCCCGTTCTGCACCTTTTGTGGTACAATAGAAGCATCGAACGAAAGGTGGTAGATGTATGAGTATCTATAAAGAAAGAATAGAATCCCTAATAGGGCTGATGGAGGAGCATGGTGTAAATTACTACATCGTTCCCACAGCCGATTATCATAATTCAGAGTATGTAGACGGCTTCTTTAAGGAAAGGGAGTGGCTTTGCGGATTCACCGGTTCAAACGGTACCCTGGTGGTTTCCAAAGAGGAGCAGGGCCTTTGGACTGACGGACGTTACTTCATTCAGGCTGAGAAAGAGCTGGAAGGAAGCGGCGTTACCTTATTCAGAATGGGTAACGAAGGCGTTCCCACAATAATCGAGTATCTTAAGAAGCATGTTAAAGAGGGCGATTGCATCGGTTTTGACGGCAGATGTGTAGACTGTGCTTTCGGTCAGAAGCTTGAAGCAGCAATGCTTAAGCTTGGTGTAACTCTTAACTACGAACTTGATTTGCCAGACGAAATCTGGACAGACAGACCTTCCCTTCCAAAACACGAAGTAATGATTCTTGATCAGAATGTCGCAGGAGTTAAGATGTCTGACAAGATGAAATCCGTTATCGAGAAGATGGAAGAGGAAGAGTGCGATGAACTCCTTATTTCCAAGCTCGATGATCTGATGTGGCTTCTTAACATCAGAGGCGGCGATGTAGAGTGTAATCCTGTGGCATTAAGCTATGGCTTCATAACAAAGGAGCAGATGTATTTCTTCATTCAGGATGAGGAGATCACCGATGAATTCAGAGCCTATGCCGCATCAAACTATATCGTAATCAGAGGCTATGACGAGTTCGTTCCTTTCCTTAAGGAATATGAGATGAAGGACCGCGTTATGGCAGACGGAAGCAACGTGAGCTTCCTTATATATAAACTCGTTTCCGAGAAAGCCGAGTTCGTGGACAAACCAAACCCCACGGAACTCCTTAAAGCAATCAAGAGCGAGCAGGAGCTTGCCCTTATGCGCGACTTCTATATCAAGGACTCCGTAGCCGTTACAAAGTTTATTTACTGGCTTAAGCACAATATCGGAAAACAGGAGATTGCCGAGTATTCTGCAGCTATGTATCTTGATAACTTAAGACGCCAGATTCCCGGATTCCTTGATCTTTCTTTCCCTACAATCAGTGCTTATGGCGAAAACGCTGCCATGATGCACTACGAGGCTACAGAATCATCATTTAAGGTCCTTGAGCCCAAGAATCAGCTTCTGGTAGACTCCGGCGGACAGTATCTCGGAGCTACAACGGATATTACAAGAACAATTACCATTGGACCTCTTGATGAGAACATAAAGAGAGATTACTGTGACGTGGCTAAGGGAATGCTTGCCTTGGCAAACGCCAAGTGGTTATATGGTTGTTCCGGTAAAAACCTCGATATTCTCGCACGTAAGCCACTCTGGGATCGCGGGATGGATTATAAGTGTGGAACCGGCCATGGCGTAGGATATATCCTTAACGTTCACGAAGGCCCTCACAACATTCGCTGGAAATACAATCCCGGTCAGAAGGAAGCCGTTATAGAGGCAGGTATGTGTGTAACCGATGAGCCCGGTGTTTACATCGAGGGAAGCCACGGTATTCGAATCGAGAATGTGCTTGTTGCCAGAAATGCTGAAAAGAACGGCGACGGCCAGTTTATGGATTTTGAGATGCTAACTTACACACCTCTCGACAGAGATGCTCTTGACCCTAAGTATTTCACCAAGGAAGAACTTAAGGCTGTCAATGCTTACCAGAAGTCCGTTTACGAAATGACCAAGGATTACCTTACCGAGGACGAGCGTAAATGGCTTAAGAAAGAAACTGCTGAGTTATAATATGTACTCAATTGACAGGGTTAATGGTTTGTATAAGCCATTAACCCTGTTTTCTTAATGACATCAAAAGTTATGGTGAGTTATGGTAAGAATACCATGTTATAGAAAGTTATGGTGAGTTATGGTAAGATTTGCATGATTCGTAAAGTTATGGTAAGATTTGCATATGGAGGAGAATCATATGAATAAAAACAATCCTTTTACCATTACCTTTGGGAAACAGCCAAATAAGTTGATTTCCAGATATGAAGATACAGATAGAATTGTTAGCTCTTTTACTGCAGAGAACCCCATATGCCAAACCTTTTTGATAGAAGGTATACGTGGAAGCGGGAAGACGGTGCTTATGACAACTGTTGCCAAGCAACTGGCTGAAGACAAGGACTGGATTGTGATTAACCTTAATCCACTGATGGATTTGCTCTCCAATTTTGCAATAAGATTGAGTGATGCATGTGACTCCAAGCCGGAATTTCTTAACAGAGGCTTTAATGTGTCGGCTGCAGGTTTCGGCGTAGGAATCTCGGCGGGATTACAGGACACAGATTACGTCGGAATGATAGAGAGAATCTGTAAAGATCTGGTGAAAAAGAGTAAAAGAGTTCTAATTACGATAGATGAAGTTGTTCATGATGACAACATGAGGATTTTTGCCAGTCAATTTCAGATATTTCTGAGACAGGATTTCCCTTTTTTCCTTATCATGACAGGCTTATATGAAAATATATATGAGATACAGAACGATCCTTCCCTGACATTCCTGCTTAGATCTCCTAAGATTGTTACTGGACCATTAAGTATCCTTCAGATTAAAAAACAGTATAAAAACATTTTTGAATTGGAGGATGATAAGGCAGAAGAACTTGCCAACCTCACAAAGGGATATGCTTTTGCGTTCCAAGCGTTGGGAGTGGCATATTGGAACAATATTGAGGAAGGTTTTTCCTACGTGCTTGAAGAGTATGATGAACTGCTTGATGACTTTGTCTATAAGAAGATTTGGTCCTCTCTTACACAAAAGGAAAGGGAAATCATTAAATCTGTTTCTGAAGATGAAGTGAAGACCGGAGATATATGCAAGAGAGCGTCAATAAACAACAGTACGCTATCCAGATATAGGGAGACTCTTATTCGCAGGGGTATAATTGTTGCAGAAAAATATGGTTACATCTCATTGGCTTTACCGCGTTTCTATGAGATAACAAGAACATATAAGATTTAAAACTGAAAGGAGAGACCATCAATGTCTAACATAGAAGTAAGCCAAGCACTTTCACCGGAGCATTATCCTGAACAAGGCGGAGACGAAGAACTGGAATACGAAGAGGAAGAGTACTATACAGTTCATGCTGTTTGAATACAGCACTGCTTCTGTATGCGGACCTTACAAGAGAAAGAGAGAGAAATAAATCAATTTATTCCGAAAAGAACGAATAAAAATTTCAAAAAAACCTCGAAAACCGCGTATTTCCTATTGACTTCATATATATATATATATAATAGTTCCCGTAACTACATGCGTTTCAAGCCATGTGGTTACGGATTTTTTTATTCTAAGGAGAGTATTTTAGAAATGGGAAAGATTTCAAATGCAATTTCAGTTGACGGTTACAATCCGTTAAACAAGTTCAACCTGGTGTTGGCAGCTGTCAGTGGCTGTGCATTTGGCATTATCGGCTACGGCTTATACGGCGGTTCCACCTGGGATGATTCGGCTACATATGCTTTGATTGCCGGAATCGTTTGCTTCGCTATTCTGCTTTTCAGAAACAGAAAACTTAAGAGCGTTCCCAAGATGATTATATGGTCAGTTGTTTCTTCAGTACTTGGTATTCTTGTTGCACTTATTGGTATAGTTATTGCAATGCTTTGGGGTACACATGCTTACTTAACAGGTGATACCAGTACCGGAGCATTGGGAAAAGCAGCTAGAAATCTTGGCAACACTGCCAACAATGCAAATAACGGTAACGGTTTCACTAAACAGGATGATTTGAACGCACAGCAGAATGGTTGGGCCAATGCCGAGCAGTATCAGAATGCAACAGGACTTGACGGACACAATATCGATCCCGATGATTCTTATACAAAGGCTTAATAATCGGATATAAATATATGACATTACATAGAAGCAGGGGTGCCTTCAGTACTTCCTGCTTCGTGTTGTAAAATGAATCGAGAATTGTTTACGCGATTCAAGACAGGAGAGAGATTTGGTACTTGGAATTGATCTTGGAACTACATATTCCGCTGCAGCATATATTGATGATGACGGAAATCCGCAGATAATCGTTAATTCAGAAGGAGAGAGAATCACACCTTCAGTTTTTTATCAGGAATCCAAAGATAACATCATCATCGGTGAAGTGGCCAAAGAAAATGCTGTGCTGCACCCTAAAGATGTTGTATCTGTTGTTAAAAACGACATGGGCAAAGCTGCCAAGTATGAAATGAGTACAGGTGATTCATATGTGCCTGAGCAGATATCTGGGTTCATCATCAAAAAGATGGTGCAGGATGCGGAAAGTTACGCGGGATGTAAATTCGATAATGTAGTTATTACTGTACCTGCATACTTTAACAATGCACAAAGGGTCGCCACAGAGGATGCCGCAAAGATTGCCGGTGTAAACATGATTGGCTCAATCAATGAACCAACAGCTGCGCTTCTATGTTACATCAGAAAAAAGAAACTTGAACATGGCAATGTCATGGTCTATGACCTTGGCGGAGGAACATTCGATGTAAGTATAGTACGTGTGGATGGTGACAATATTGAAGTTCTTTCAAATGACGGAATCGCAAAAGCAGGTGGTCATTTCTTTGACATTTTCATTGTCGATTATGTTTGTGAGTACCTAAGGGAACACCACAATTTGGATCTTGAAGCCCCAGAGTATATTGAAGAACTTCAAGATATTTATAACCGAGCCGAGAAGTGCAAGATTCAGCTTTCTGCGAAGGAAAGCGTCAATATCCCCATCAAGATCGGGGATGTAAAGGACTCCATTGAAATAACAAGAGAATTCTTTGAAGGAAAACTAAAGAGATTCTATAGAAGTACTGAAGTACGCATGAATAAAGCCCTTCAGAATGCAGGAATTACGGTTGATGATTTAGAGACTGTTCTCCTTGTTGGCGGTTCCAGCAGAATACCATATATTGAGGAGAATGTCAGAGCATTTACCGGTAAGGCACCCGCGAAAGATATTAATCCCGATGAAGCTGTAGCCATAGGAGCTGCCATTTTTGGCAGTTATAAGACGGAGGATAATACCAAAAAGGCTTTCACAGATGCCAACTCTCACGGAATAGGATTCTTGTATTTCGCGGGAAGAAGCGAAAGAAAGAATCAGATACTTATACAAAAGAATTCCCTTTTGCCCGTCAAAGCCACACAAAAGGTAAAGACAATTGTAAAGGGACAGGAAAAGATTACCCTGACAGTTACAGAAGGTGAGTCTGAAGATCCCAAGATGGTCAAGGAACTTTGCGAACTGGATATTAAATTACCCCAGGCGGTTTTAGAAGGAACTGAAGTCAACATCACCTTTGAATTGGACGAATATCAGATCCTTCATGTATTTGTAGATATTCCATCTGTTGAAGGATGGAAATACCAATATGAGATGCCCAGAGAAAACAAACTTACGGCTGAGGACATAGCCATGATGACCGGTATTACTCTGGAATATAAAGTATCTTAAGGAGACACCATGGACAAGGCATCACTTGCTGAAAAGAAAAGGCAGGGAGATTTTGCAGCAATTGTAAACTGGGCTGACGAAACCGGCCGTGACAATATAACAGACGGCAACAGCCTTATTTTTGCAGCGGAAGCTTACAACAAGCTTGGACGCAGAGAAGATTCAATAGCCTTTTACAAGAAGGCTTTGGAAGAGTATGAGGAAGAGACCGCAGCGGACGGCCTTTTTCACGTATATAAGAGTGCAGGTTCTGAATTTGCAGCAGACCTCACAGGATTGGCGGACAGCCTTGAAGAGAGCTGCCTGTCTGATGAAATAATGCTCTTATCTCGATTTGAGGCTTCAAGACTTAATAAGGAACCTCTTTCTAATCAGATTTCGTTTCTTAAAGAATATCTTAACGATTTCTCCAATGACGAAGAATACTATACGGTTTTCATCAATCTGCTCAAAGATAACGGTGATGAGGCTGAGGCTCAAAGATATATCAATCGCTTCGAGAGACTTTTTGATAAAACATTTAATCCGGATGAATACATATCATCATCTGAACACACAGAAGACAATACAGGGATAGCGGCAGTCACAAAAACTGCGTCACAGGCACCTGGAAAAAAGCAGGTAAAAAGGATAGCGCAGGTTAGCCTTTCAGAGCTTGCGTCCAGTTCAGCCTTTCAAAAGGCAGGAACCAAGAAGGAAAGAGCCGGCGAACCGCCTTCAATTGAAGAACGTTTTGACGATATAGTCGGCATGAAGGAAGCCAGGGAAAAACTCAGCATTTTCTATCATGTTATGAAGATGCAGCGAGAGCGCCAGGGCTTTAATGAAAACTTTGCCGATGACATGCTTAAATCCACACATTTTCTTGTTACGGGAAATAAGGGATGCGGTAAGACACTTCTTGCTGCAACTATTGGAACCCTTCTCTATGATTTTGGAATAAGAGGGGCAGAGCAGGCAGTAACCGTTGAGGCCAAAGATTTCGTAGAAAGCCTTGATTCGCTTAATGATCTTGACGACGTAACCCTTGTTGTTGAAAACATAGAAAGAGTATGCGATAGCTCAGGAAAGTACGGAGAGTTTGCTTGGAAACTCCTAAAATTCCTAAGGGATCATAAGGATAAGGTCAGCGTTATTATAACGGGCGAAAAAGATAAAGCGGCAGATCTTCTTAATGAAGAATCCGATATTTCAATAGAACTCTATATGCAGATAGACATTGCGCCATACAGTTCTGATGAGATGACGGAGATTTTCTTTAAAATCGCTGACAGAAGCAATTGGTTACTTGACGAGGAAGCCAAGATGCTCGTAAAGAAACAGATTCCTCAGGAGATGAAACTGTCCACGTTTAAGGGCGGACATACTCTGGATGACAAACTTAATGAAGCAAAAGCAAATGCTGCTGAAAGGTTTGAACTCATGGAAGATGTGACTGATGCGGATATGGTCACATTAAAAGCCGAAGACTTCGCCAAATCACAGGTGACAGGAGATGTTTCCGAACTTCTTAACAAGCTCGACTCCTTGACAGGACTTAAGAGCGTTAAGGAAGAAGTGGCAAGAGAGATAGATAAGATTATAACTGCCGGTGAGGCAGAAAAAGCCGGTGCATTAAGAAAGAGCAGTAATTCTTCCATGCATATGGCCTTTAAGGGAGCTCCCGGTACCGGCAAGACAACAGTTGCCAGAATTATTGGCGAGATTTATGTAGCGTTGGGGCTTTTGCCCGGTAACAAGGAAGGTTTTGTGGAATGTGACAGTTCAGATCTTGTGGGACAGTATGTGGGTGAAACTGCTCAAAAGACCAAGGCTGTTATTGATCGAGCCATGGGTGGAGTCCTTTTCATCGATGAAGCATATGGACTTACGCAAAACCAGTTCGGAAAAGAAGCGGTAACGGTTTTGATTAAAGCCATGGAAGATTATAGGGATTCCATAATGATAATCGTTGCCGGCTATACCAAGGAGATGGATGAATTCCTGGATACAAATCCCGGGCTTAGAAGCAGAATTAACAAACATATTATTTTTGAAGATTATACAGACGATGAAATGTACGCCATCTTTAAGGAGATGGTCAAGAATGATAAGAGGTACCTTGATACAGACAGTAGGGATGTGATTAAGGAACTGATTACTTCAAGATCCAAGGCGGCTGATTTCGGAAATGCCAGAGGAATAAGAAATCTTGTGAATCTGGTAGAAAGCGCGCAGGATGAGAGACTGAGTTCTCTTATAAGAGCAGGTCAAACTCTGGGCGGAAACGAATACGACATCATTCGAAAGGATGATATAGAGGCGGTATTAAACCATAAAAGCGAGGGAAGCAAGGATTTGGATGAACTCCTTGCTGATCTTGATGCTTTAGAAGGACAGTCTGCTCTTAAGGCAGCTGTGTATAAAAATGTTAACGCAGTTAGGGCAGCCCAAAAGAAAAAAGAACTTGGCCTAGACGGTACCGTTAAGATAGACAACCTTCACATGGTATTTAAAGGCGGTCCCGGAACCGGAAAGACAACCGTAGCCAGGAAGATTGGTTATATATATAAGGCACTTGGCTTGTTACCAAGAGGTGATGAACTGAATGAATATGATGCCGCAGAGTTTATTGGAACTGTGGTGGGTGAAACCGAGAAGAAGGTTGAAGATAATGTCAACCACTCCATGGGAAGTGTACTGTTCATAGATGAGGCTTACCAGTGGAGCCGTACCAATACAGGATACGGACAGCAGGCAATAGACAGGCTTGTCAAACTGATGGAAGACAAAAGAGATAAGTTCATGGTTATCCTTGCCGGCTATACCAAGGAAATGGACGAGTTCTTAAGCAAGAATCCAGGGTTGACCAGCCGTATTTCAGAGCAGGTTGTATTTGAAGACTTCACGAAGGAACAACTCTGTGCCATTTTTAAGAAGATGGCCGCTGAGAAAGGGTATAAAATTGCTTCTGACGCCGAAGGAGCTATCGCTGCTCTCTTGGATGAAAGAAGTGCAATTAATGATTTCGGAAACGCCAGAGGAGTGAGAAATACACTTGATGATGTTCTTAGAGCTGTAGATGAAAGGATAGTTAATCTGGATTCCGAGTCACTGACCGAAGAAGAATGCCTTACTATCAAGAAAGAAGATGTTATTAAGCTTTCTTCCAAATCAGAAAGCGCTTCCAAGGAAGAAAGTGTTGAAACGCTTCTTAAAAATCTTGATAGCATGACCGGGCTTGCTGCTGTTAAAGAGAAGGTTCATAAGATTGTGGCTGAAGCACAGTTTAATATTATGGCAGAAGAGCAGGGGTTATCAACCGTTGGTCATGGCACCCTTCACTTGCTGTTTAAAGGAAATGCCGGAACCGGTAAGACAACTGTGGCCAGAACCTTGGGAAAGATTTATTACAAACTTGGAATGTTAAAGAAGCCTGACGTTACGGAATGCGACAGAGGTTCTTTGGTGGCAGGGTATGTTGGCCAGACAGCGGCCAAAACTCAGGAAGTCATAAATAGGGCCATGGGAGGTGTTTTGTTCGTTGATGAGGCTTATACGCTTGCTTCCGGCGGGGAAAAAGACTTCGGTAAAGAAGCGCTTACTACAATAATGAAAGCCATGGAAGATCACAGAGATGATTTGATGGTTATCTTTGCCGGATATGATAAGGAAATGGATGAACTCCTAAGCCTTAATCAGGGCCTGTCAAGCAGGTTTTCCAAACAAAATGAGATTATCTTTGAAGACTATTCCGATGATGAACTTGTTGATATTTTCATATATCAGGCTACATCAAAGGGAATGGTTATTCCAGACGAGCTGAAGGGAAGAATCAGAGATAAAATAGTTCAAACCAAAAGTGAAACCAAAGATTTCGGTAACGCTCGAGGCGTCAGGAACCTTGTGGAGGAAACTGATGCCAACAGAAAGCAGAGAATCGCAGCTATGGCCATGTCCGGGCAAATGCCTGACAGGGAAACCATGCAAAGGGTTACTTTGGAAGATATATAAAGATGATTATCGGAGGATAGGATTTAGAAATGAATGAGAAAGAATTCCTGAGCTTTATAAAGGAACAGGGTATTTCAGAGAATAAGTCTTTCGGAGAGATCTCCGAGCTTTTAAGTATTAAAATGGCTGAATTCCAGGACAGTCCCATGTATATGGAAGATGGAGCCGATGAGATGCAGGAAAAGTTCGACAATGCCATTGATTTTGCAGAAAAAATGCAAAAAGAAAGGGAGTCGGGCATAGCTCTTGCGTCTGATGACGAAGAACAGAAAACAATTTTGCAAGAGAATAGGGCAGATGTTGATAAACTTAAGAACCGTGAGTCAGCACCAAAGGATGCGACTTCCACACTGGTGTCTTCAACGCAGTCTGCTTTAAATGCAAAGCCTCAAACGGCTTCGAATACTAATTCTTCGTCATCTCAGATAAGTGTTAAGTGGTTTTTGTCAATAAATGGCTCTTCCAATATAGATGATCTTTTCGCTCAGGCACTGGATGCAATTAAGTATAATGAAGTAAATAAGGCAGATAGAATACTCGATTCTATTATTTCTGCTGAGCCCAGGAATCCAGGTGCTTTTCTTGGAAAGGCTTTTATTCAATACGGGCTTAAAAAAGTTGGTGATTTGGAAACGGTTCCTGATACTGTGGCTTCAGTAGACGAGCTAAAAAACAACACAAACATCAGAAGAGCGCATGACTATGGTAATCCTTCCCAGGCAGCTCAAATTGACAAATTGCTTGATGATAACAAAAAATTCAGGGATTATGTTGAGGCTGAAAAAACTTACAAAGACGGAAAGTTTCACGATGCAGCAAAAGCGTTTGGAGCATTGGGAGGATACAAAGACTCACAAAACCGAGTTAAGGAATGCGAAGATAGATTTCATATTGAGGATGAACAAAAAGAAGATGAAGAAAAAAGAATAAAGAAAGCAAGTAACAAAATCCGTCTTCAAGAAAGCTTGCTTGCTGCCGTTATTTTTGTTGTCATGATTCTTCTTGGACCCGGAATCGGAAACTTTAAGGATGCAGATGTTGAAGGATGGTTTCCCGAGATTGACGCTGCCATTCATCGGTTTATTCCTGTTGATGTAACAAGTTCTGAAGCATACGGAAGAGTATATCTTGGATTTGGCGATCTTCATGTGGAAGAAGATAAAATCGGGCTTCCTGTTTTCGCACCATTTGCGGATATTGTTTCGCATGGAACGAATTCATCTGAAGAAAAAAGGGAAACCGTGGAGTATAAAGCATACAATAGCAGTTCAAACAACAGCCTTGTGCTTGATGGTGCAATCGTGGAATCCAGTGGGGTTGTATTTAACAGTATTGGAGACGTTGAGGAACTGTATTTTCCTGTTTTTGATGGAGAGGTTTTGGATGGCTCCACGATAAATTCAATGGCAAAACAGGGTTCTTACAAAGGCGTCAAGGTCTCCCAATGTAATAATTTGAAAAAGCTTATTTTGCGATGCAACAGCAGCGACAAGATTGAGATAGATGATTGTCAGAATCTTTCTTCAGTAGTTCTTTCTTGTGGCTCACAAGGAGTTTATATATCTAACTGCCCTTCGCTTAAGACAATCTATATACACACCGGTGATAATATTTATATCTCAAATTGTCCTAATCTCAACGTGATAACTGTGCCTAATGAACAGTACATTGAGAATATAGAGGGCGATTTTGATAAGAGCATTATCATAGTGTCATAGGAGGATGTTTAAATGTTTTCTGAGAAGATTTGGATGAAATTTGATAATTATAAAGTCGGCAGCCTGGTCTATGCGTTTATTAATGTATTCTTGGTAGGTTGTGTTAAGAGCGCAGCTTGCTGGTGCTGGACAGATGCATCAGGAATTTGGGAATTGATGTTTTTCCCTTTGATAGCAGTTGCAGGTGTTATGGCAATAATTGCAATTAAAAATCTCTTCAAAGATTTCTGGGATTGTGGCGGTTTGTTTTCGAAACTGGCTCTTTTGTATATGATTGTTTCTTTTGTTGTTCTTGCTGTTTAGATTGTTATATAAGGAGAATTAATATGGATTTCATATTTAGAAGCAAAGAGCAGGCACAGGTAAATACTTCAAAACCTGCAGGCTCCCCTAGAACAGAGATTAAGTTCGATGTTAATAAAGCTCCGGATGCAGAGGCCGTTAAGATGTTGAAAAGACCTCACTCAAAAAAATATTTGAAAGCATTGAAGATTATTGACTCCCTGTCCGAGAATGATGAACGTATTATAGCTGAACTTAAAAAGAGCGCAGGTATACCCGAAGATGCAGAAGCAACTTTTACAGATGAAGATATCGCTGCTTTTCGCGCAAAGGTAAGTCAGACAATTGAGGAAGAGAACTTATTATTCAATATAAAAGAATCGTTCGGCCCATGCTGTATAACAGGCTGCGTGGTTCACAGCTTTTCAGAGGATGGCTCTATATGTGAGCACTATAGTTTAGCTCAGGTTTCTGCCTTTGACAAAGTCAGATTATTTGCTGCAAATCAGATTATCAATAACAAAAATGTATTTCAAGCCGATGTTCATGATAATTCAGTTGTGACCAGAACTTCTTCAGGAGATGTAATACAGATTTTTAAAGCCTCGGATGTTCTTGGTAGTTAATTATTTACAGGTAACCAAATTCACGGGGTGCATAGATAGGAGTACTAAACAATGCTAAAGAAACTTTTAACCTTATCTTCATTTATCCTTGGCGCATTTCTTCTTTTGCCCATTACGGCAAATGCGAAGGAGATGACACTTAAGGATTACGGCAACGGTTTTTATTTGCCGGCTGATTTAAAGCTGACGGATGCTGATGGGAAGATTTATAAATCGCCCACCTTGGATCCTTCTCTTTGGGCACCCAAGGCTAAGGATGAGATAGAAGATTTAGAGGAAACCATGGAGCTGGACAATGGAATGACAGCTTACAGGTACTGGACCAGGGGACTTGACGGGCAGTATTATCCCAATGTCAGTCTCTGCGATAAGAATGATAAAGAAATCTATCGCACAGGCAGAGATTTTGCCAATAACCTCGTGGTGTTCATGGAAGATGAGAAGGGTAATTCGCTTCGTTCAACTTATTCCTATACATACAACAAGTATGAGGACGGAAAAGCTATCACCTGCAGTGAAGATGCGGGCAAGCCCAATCAGATGGAACAGTACTATGCCGATGAGAGAAGGACTTACAGCGAACACTATTATTACAATCCCGATGAGGGAGTGGGCGTAGGAGAGCCATCCGTATCCGTTCATGAATCTTACTGGGGTGAAGATGGTTATAAGGAAAGCGACGGATACATTGTAGACGGCGAGTATGTAAAAGTGCCGGCGGGTCTTGCTGAGCCCATTGTATTTGACGACTTTGAATATACCATTGCTGAGCCTGTTACTCTGACAAAGACACAGTGGAAAGCTTGCGAGGATTCCAACTTTAAAGAGGGTTCCCATCACATATGCGCATCCTATACTGGCCTTCTGGTAGGTCAAACATTATACCCTGCCAAAATGGTAGTTGATAAGGTGTATGATGATGGAAGAGTTGAAAAAGTAGAATTCATTATGCACTTCACAAAAGAGCATATTGAGATGATGGAAGAGAAGGGCATAATGGTTCGTGCTTATATGGATACAAACTCCGATGGACTGCCTGTTGCCCATTATGACGTCATCAAAATGGAATGCCCTCTTTATCTTTATGATGAACTTTTTGCTTCGGAAACAGTTATAGTAGCAAAATCTCCCAAGGCTGAGGAGATGTTCAGAAAGCAGGAAGAAATCATCCAGAAAAAGAAGGATGCCCTTGTAAAGAGCTATGACAGGCAGGAAGATATAGCAAATACAGAGGCCAAGCTCATTGCAGAAACAACGGATAGTAATGGCAATACTGAATATCAGCAGCCCATCGTAGGCGATGTTCCTACAATTAACGGAATACTTCCTGTGGTAGCCGTTACTCACATTGAAAACGGTCATACATTGGTAGATTTTTATGACGAAAACTGGAACAGAGCGGCGCACATTGACTCCTTTGAGAATGATTATCTTAACTACAAATATGTATATTTTACAGAGGTATCTGTTCTTGATAATGGAGGATTCATAGCGAGATTGGCCGGAACGGACGATCCCTCTTACGGTGGTAATCTGGGAGGATTCCAGGTGGGTGAAACCGAAACAGACAATGGCATGACGGGAATCACCGAATACTATGAACAGAACTGGGGTGCACCGGAAAACTATGGAGAAGGCAGTGGTGAATAATATGAAAAGAATTAAATTATTGATTTTATCAGGCCTTGTCCTTGGGACCCTTGTTTTCACAGGATGTGGTAAGGAAGAAGCAGAGAGCACCGAAGAACCTGCCCTAACCGAAGAAACCAAGGAAGAAACTCCTGTAGACAAGAAGGCGCAGTACGAGGAATTATACAGAGAAAATGCAGTTCTTTGGAATGATTACTGTGATCTTCTCATGGAGGTTTCCTATTATGAGGCTCCTTATCGTGAGGAAATATTAAAGGAAGACAGATACGTACCTGCTTCTGAGAAGCTTAAACAGCCAGCATCAGAAAATCCCAAATGGTTAAGACCTGTAATTGATTTTTCAAGTGAAGTGGGAGAGATAGAGATACCTCCTCTTCCTGAATCGGAACTTGATGCTGCCATTGCGGAACTCACAGAGCAGAACGCTACTATTAAGGAAGAAACAGCAAGACTTATTCCTGTAAGAGATTCCTTAAAGGCCACATATGGCCTTGAGATGGGCATAGGGGATGTGGAGATAGCAGAGCCCTTTGAACCTGTTGACGAAGCAGAACTTAATGCGGAGAATGAGAGCGCAAGACCCTTTGAAGCTGCAGGTTCATCTTCCGATTCTGGAAGTAGCACCAAATCAGCAGGAGCATCTACAGGTGGCGGAACATACAATACTAGCATGACCTGTGAAGAGATGTTTAAAAAGGCCGGCTGGACCATCGAATACGGAAGCGGAGATGATATAAGCGCCCGTCAGCAGTTTGGACAGGATATCTGCAGCATTTCCGCAACTCCTTATGGAATAACGGTTCAGTTCGAAAGTCTGGAATATGGCGAACTGTCCGGTGCCAATGCGGGTTGTGATACTACTAAGGCCAGAGAAATTGTTGCCTATATTTTAAACAATGGCGTTAACAACTTCTGGTATGCAGGAGATTTTGGACTGAGATGGACACCTTTTAACTAACATAAAAATCTATGTTAAAATGTTGACATTTATGGGTTGTTTTGCCATAATATCTTTGATGCGCCAAAAGGGTACAGTTTTGGAGCAGGATACTGTAACAGTTAATTATTTTTTTTCAATAAAGGAGGACATTTCATGTCAAAAGTCGATTTAACCAAATACGGCATTACCGGCACAACTGAAATCGTGTACAATCCTTCCTACGAGATGCTTTATGATGAGGAGACTAAAGCAGATCTTACAGGATTTGAGGTAGGCCAGAAAACAGAGCTTGATACCGTTAACGTTATGACTGGTATCTATACAGGACGTTCACCTAAAGATAAATATATCGTAATGGACAAGAACTCCAAGGACACCGTTTGGTGGACAACAGATGAGTACAAGAACGACAACCATCCCATGAGCGAAGAAGTATGGGCAACAGTTAAGGATCTTGCAAAGAAAGAGCTTTGCAACAAGAGACTTTTCGTTGTTGATGCTTTCTGTGGTGCCAACAAGGACACACGTATGGCTGTTCGTTTCATCATGGAGGTTGCTTGGCAGGCTCACTTTGTAAGAAACATGTTCATCCAGCCTACAGCTGAAGAAGAAGCAAACTTTGAGCCCAACTTCGTTGTTTATACAGCATCAAAGGCTAAAGTAGAAAACTACAAAGAACTCGGTCTTAACTCTGAGACATGTGTAGCATTCAACATTACTTCCAGAGAGCAGGTTATCCTTAACACCTGGTACGGCGGAGAGATGAAGAAGGGTATGTTCTCCATGATGAACTACTACTTACCTCTTCAGGGCATCGCTTCCATGCACTGCTCAGCTAACACAGATATGGAAGGTAAGCACACAGCTATCTTCTTCGGACTTTCCGGAACAGGTAAGACCACACTTTCAACAGATCCCAAGAGACTTCTTATCGGTGATGATGAGCACGGTTGGGATGACAACGGCGTATTCAACCTTGAGGGTGGATGCTACGCTAAGGTTATCGGCCTTGACAAAGAGTCTGAGCCTGATATCTACAATGCTATCAGAAGAAACGCTCTCCTTGAGAACGTTACTGTTGATGCAAACGGAAAGATCGACTTCGATGACAAGTCTGTTACAGAGAACACTCGTGTATCATATCCTATTGATCACATCAACAACATTGTTCAGAAGGTTAACAAGATCTCCGCAGGTCCTGCAGCTGACAGCGTAATCTTCCTTTCAGCTGATGCATTCGGAGTACTTCCTCCTGTATCAATCCTTACACCTGAGCAGACACAGTACTACTTCCTTTCCGGATTTACAGCAAAGCTTGCAGGTACAGAGCGTGGAATCACTGAGCCCACACCTACATTCTCAGCTTGCTTCGGTCAGGCATTCCTTGAGTTACATCCTACAAAGTACGGTGAAGAGCTCGTTAAGAAGATGCAGAAGAGCGGTGCTAAGGCATACCTTGTAAACACAGGTTGGAACGGCACAGGCAAGAGAATCACAATCAAGGATACCCGTGGAATCATCGACGCTATCCTTAATGGCGATATCAACAAAGCTCCTACAAAGAAGATTCCTATGTTCAACCTTGAGGTTCCCACAGAGCTTCCCGGAGTTGATACTAAGATTCTTGATCCTAGAGATACTTATGCTAATCCTGCTGAGTGGGATGAGAAGGCAAAAGATCTTGCAGGCAGATTTGTTAAGAACTTCGTTAAATACGAGGGTAATGAGGCTGGTAAGGCACTTGTTGCTGCAGGTCCTCAGCTCTAAGATGCATCTTGGATGCAATTAATTAGATAATTGTCTGATTTTCGGCGAATATTCTGAATATAGAATATTCGCCGATTTATTTTCAAAAAAGTATTGCATTTTATCTAAATTATGATATAATAACATTAACCTGAAGTGTTGGTCCTGATATTTTGAACCTACAGTTACTTTAAACGGGATTCCTATATCTTCTCGTCTATGTCAGGCCTCAAAATATCAGTGGAAGGCAGAAGCGAGTTTGCGGTTACCCACCTGGCAGTCGTGCTAGGAGTCAAAAACAGGGTTAACATTTTGGGGTTAATAAAAGAGCAGCGACAGCTGTTCTTTTTTTGCTTAATGACACAATATGTGGTAGGATTAATATTGTATCTTTAGGGTAAAATGCCATGGGAATGTTTAAAAGATTCTACATCATTTTTGATGATGTAAGCAGACAGATAAGTCAACAGAATATCAGTTCCTTTGCATCCAGTGCGTCCTTTTTTATTTTTTTGTCATTGATGCCTATATTGATGCTCTTATGTACTCTGTTACCCTTCACACCGGTGACCGAAGCATTACTTGCGGAAACGGCAACAGAACTGCTTCCGGATATTCTTTCAGGGTTTGTGGCATCCTTGGTTAAGCAGGCATACAACAGCTCAGCCGGTGCGGTTTCGGTGGCTATTATAGTTACTCTTTGGTCGGCGGGAAACGGATGTCTGGCCCTTATCAGAAGCTTTAATGCAATTTATAACATAACTGAAAAGAGAAATTTCCTGGTATTAAGGCTTCAGGCAATACTGTACACAATAGGTCTTTTGGTAGTGGTATTGATTTCGCTGATTGCCATGGTATTCGGTGGAATGATTCTTGATTATTTTTTGAATAAATATCCAAAGTTTGAAGTGGCATACTATTATTTATCGTATTTAAGATATCCGGTGGGACTTTTGATTTTGTTCCTTTTCCTAGCTCTCTTATATACGTATATGCCCAATAAGAAACTTAAGTTCACATATCAGATTCCCGGCGCAATTTTCTCGGGAGTTATCTGGACATTGTTTTCATTTGGGTATTCCAAGTACTTGTCTAAGTTCGGAATGAATTCGGCATATGGATCCTTATCTATGATTGTACTTATGATGTTTTGGATTTATTTTGCCATTTATATAATTATGATCGGTGCATATCTGAATTGTTATTTTTCACCGATGTATTACATTATTTTCAGAAAAAGACCTGCCAGAGACATAAGGGCAGAGCTTATAGAATCTGCTAAAAGAAAAGCAGAAAGTATAGCAAAAGAAGAGGATGACCAAGATGAAGATTACAGATTTAAAATGGGGCAAAGTGTCCGTCCCTTTAAGAGTTCCGTTCAAGACCGCTCTAAGAACGGTAAATAGTGTTGAAGACATTATTGTTGCGGTTTACACCGACGAGGGGGCGGTTGGCTATGGTGAGGCACCGCCAACGGGGGCTGTTACCGGAGATACAACAGATGCCATTATTGGGGCTTTAAAGTATCATATAAGACCTACAATGATTGGCAAGGAGATAGATGACCTTGAAGGTACTCTTAAGGCATTAAACGATTGCATTCATGGCAATACTTCCGCAAAGGCAGCGGTTGATATGGCTGTTTATGATTTGTTTGGCCAGAAATATGGACTTCCCTGCTATAAACTCTTTGGAGGAGCAAGAAATAAGATTGTTACAGACATTACAATCAGCGTCAACGATCCTGATGTTATGGCTGAGGATACAAAAAATGCGGTTAAAAGAGGATACGAAACCCTTAAGATTAAGGTTGGTATCAATCCCGAACTTGATGTGGCAAGACTTGTGGCGGTAAGAGAAGCTGCGGGCCCTGACACCATAATAAGAATTGACGCAAATCAGGCATGGACGCCAAAGGAAGCCGTAAGAATTCTTAATTCCATGCAGGAGAAGAATCTTAATCTTGAGCTGGTTGAACAGCCTGTTAAGGGTTATGACTTAGAGGGTATGAAGTACGTTACGGAGAATTCCTACGTACCGGTCATGGCTGACGAATCGGTATTTTCACCCAGGGATGCCTTTAAGATCATCCAGATGGGTGCCGCAGACATGATTAACATTAAACTTATGAAAACCGGCGGCATCTACAATGCAAGCAAAATCGCTGCAGCAGCTGAAGTATACGGAATGCCCTGTATGATGGGCTGTATGCTTGAGGCCAAGGTGAGCGTTAATGCCGCTGTACATTTTGCATGCGGACACAGTATAGTAGAAAAGATTGATCTGGACGGTCCTGTTCTTTGCAGTGAGGATCCCGTTATCGGAGGAGCTGTATTTAACGAGAAAGACATAACCCTTTCGGACGCACCCGGAATGGGCATCAAAGGAATAGAAGGAGTCAATTGGCTCTAAAAAATATAAGGAGATTTTAAATGGGTATTGTTTTAAAAGACATTTTAGCTGCATTACCTAAGGGTGAAGATGTAGAAGTAAAGCAAACAAGCATCTTTATTGAAAATGATAAAATCGTCGGAATCGACAGTGAACCTGCCGGTTTTAAAGCTGATGAAGTTATTGACGGAAAGGATAAATTTGTAATCCCCGGCCTTATCAATTGCCACACCCATACTTACATGGCTTTCATGAGAAATGTTGCCGATGACCTTTCCTTTATGGATTGGCTCTTCGGGCGAATCGACCCCATCGAGCAGAAGATGACGGACGATGATGTTTACTGGGGCGCATGCCTTGGTATCATCGAAATGTTAAAGACAGGAACCACCTGTTTTAATGATATGCAGATGAATCCCTGCATTACCACTAAGGCTGTTAAGGATTCCGGAATGCGTGCCGTTATCGCAAGAGGCCTTGTGGGTAGCGGAAACGATGAAGGTGGCAGAAAGAGACTCAATGATACATACAAAGACATGGAGTTTTCAAAGGACTGCGATAGATTGTCCTTTATGTTAGGTCCCCACGCACCTTATACCTGTGATGAAGAGTATATGAGAATCGTGTCTGATGAAGCCAAGAAGAATAATCTCGGAATTCACATTCATCTTTCCGAGAGCTTAAGCGAGATTGATCAGATTAAGGAAAAATACGGTTGCTCCCCTATAGAAATGGCTGAGAGAAACGGCATTTTTGACGTGAGATGTATTGCTGCACATTGTGTTCAGGTGGATGACAAGGATATGGACATCATGGCAAAACACAATGTAAACGTTGTTACAAATCCTGCCTCAAATATGAAGCTTGGAAACGGTTTTGCACCTATTCCCGAAATGATGGAAAAGGGCATCAATGTCTGCCTTGGTACCGACGGCGCAGCAAGCAATAACTCACTTAACCTCTTTAAGGAGTTACATCTTCTTACACTGATTCATAAAGGTACTCACAAAACACCTCAGTGCATCAGCGCAACAGAGGGCTTTAAGATGGCTACCATAAACGGAGCAAAGGCTCTTGGACTGGAAGATAAGATTGGCTCCATTGAAGTTGGAAAGAAGGCTGACCTTGCCATTCTTGACCTTAAGAAACCTTCATTACAGCCTATCAACAACCTCATTGCAGGCCTTAGCTATTCAGCTGACGGAACAGAGGTTGAGACAGTATTCGTTGATGGCAAGAAGGTTGTAGAAAACGGAAAAGTATTAAATCTTGATGAAGATTTGGTATATAAGAAAGTAAACGAAATCATAAAGAGATTAACTCTTGATATGTAAACGGAGGATGAATTTAATGCAGAGTGAAATCAGAGACATTAACCTGGCTGAGTCAGGTATCAGAAAGATAGAATGGGTTAAGAGAAACTGCGATCTTTTAAGAACCCTTGAGGAAGAGTTCACAAAGACCAAACCCTTCGCAGGTAAGAAGATTACCTTATCTGTTCATCTGGAGGCCAAGACGGCTTATTTATGCCTTGTACTTGCTGCAGGTGGAGCAGAAATGCATGTAACGGGTTCAAACCCCTTATCAACCCAGGATGACGTTGCAGCTGCCCTTGTTTCAAGAGGACTTGAAGTTCATGCATGGTATGATGCTACTCCTGAAGAGTATGAGACCCATATTCGTCATGCTCTTGAGTGCGGCCCCAACATCATTATTGATGACGGTGGAGACCTTGTTAACATGATTCATAATGAGATGCCTGAGCTCATCCCCAATGTAATCGGCGGATGTGAGGAGACAACAACGGGTATCATCAGACTTGAGGCCATGAACAAAGCCGGAAAGCTTATGTTCCCCATGGTTAGAGTTAACAATGCGGACTGTAAGCACCTTTTCGATAACAGATACGGCACAGGCCAGTCTGTATGGGACGGAATTAACAGAACCACCAACCTTATCGTTGCAGGAAAGATTGTGGTTGTTGCCGGATACGGCTGGTGTGGTAAGGGTACAGCCATGAGAGCTAAAGGCCTTGGCGCAAGAGTTATCGTAACTGAGATTGACCCTGTTAAGGCTATTGAGGCTGTTATGGACGGATTTGATGTAATGCCCATGAAGGAAGCTGCAAAGGTTGCTGACTTTATCGTAACAGTTACAGGTTGTGACAAGGTTGTAGATGAAGAAGATTTTGCCGTAATCAAAGATGGATGTATCCTTTGTAATGCAGGTCACTTCGACACAGAGGTTGACATGGCATGGCTTAAAGCCAATGCAAAGGAGTCCCGTGAGATGAGAAAGAACATCATGGGATATCTCCTTCCTACAGGTCAGTGGGTATATATTCTTGCAGAAGGAAGACTTGTAAACCTTGCTGCAGGCGACGGTCATCCCGCAGAGATTATGGATATGAGCTTTGCAATTCAGGCCCTTTCCGCCAAGTACCTTGTTGAACATGGCAAGGAATTAAAAGAGAAGCTTATTGACGTTCCTGTGGAGGTTGATAAGGACGTTGCCACAAGAAAGCTTGCTTTCCTTGGCAAGAAGATTGACGTTCTTACACCTGAGCAGGAGAGATACCTTAACAGCTATAACTTATAATCCCAAAAGGAAGAATAGATGGAATTAAGGCATATACGCTATTTCCTGGCAGTAGCCCAGGAGAAAAACTTTACAAGAGCAGCTGAAAAGCTTTGTATAGCTCAACCCCCTCTAAGCCGACAGATGAAGGACTTGGAGGAGGAACTGGGAGCTGAACTTTTCATAAGAAAGGCCAGAGGATTGCAGTTGACTGAGGCGGGAAAGCACTTCTATGAGTACGCTACCCAGATTCTTGATCTGACAGAGAAATCCACAGCCGAGATTAAAAACCTGGAGAAGGGCCTGCAGGGTACTTTGTATGTTGCAAGCGTGGAAGGATGTGCTCCTTCGCTTGTTTCTAAATGGATTGCAGGTTTCCATGAGCTGTATCCAAATGTTCAGTTCTCCATTTGGAACGGAAACTCCGATGATGTTTTGGCGAGAGTTCAGAACGGACTGGATGACATCGGTATTATTGTGGCACCTTATAATCCTGAAGGATTTAAGGGACAGGTTGTTGCCAAGGAGCCCTGGGTAGCCATGATTCCTCCGGGACATTCTCTTATTAAGGAGACGAAGGACGTTGTACCCCTTAAGAAGCTGGCTCCCTATGACCTTGTTGTACCAAGCCGTGCATCCAGAGTCAGTGAAATTGAGGAATGGTTTAAGGGAATTAATGAGAAGCCCAGAATTATCGGAAGAATGGCCCATGTGCTAAATGCTTATGAGCTTGCACTTTCAAATGTGGGAATAACTATTTATCCTGCAGCTGCCGGAAAGTATGCGCATTCCGATATAGGCATCCGAAAGATTGTGGAGCCGGAAATAACTGCATCATATGTTATGATCCATTCCGCTGACAGGCAGCTTTCGGTGGTGGCCTCAGAATTCTGGGATTACGTATCCAAGCAGTACAAGTAATTTTTGAAAGGCTAAAAGAGCATGGAGTATATAGTTTTTCTGGGGGTCATGGGTCTTTTTCTCATCATTCTCTTTATCAAGGGATTGCTTGATAAGAGAAGAGATAGAATAAGATTCATTACTAACATTCGTGAGAAATTCGGCGCCAGAAGAAATAAGGAGTATCCTGCCGGAAGAATGGATACCATAGCCGGATTCTTTAAAAGACATCCCGAGGATTTGTGCGTTGATGATATTACCTGGAACGATCTTGGGATGGATGAGGTTTATAAACGTCTAAACTATACTTTCTCCTCAGCGGGAGACGAGTATTTATATCACCTTTTAAGAACTCCTTCCATTGATGAATCGGAGCTTGATAAAAGGGAACGCTACATCAACAATTTCATTGACAATGAAAAGGACAGAGTTGATGTGGCTTATGCAATTGCGGGACTTGGTTATTCCGGCAAGTATTCAATACATGATTACATTGATAATCTGGATATTTTAGGGGTCAGAAAGAATACCCTTCATTATCTGTCCTGGGTTGCACTTTTTATCGCCATCGGTTTGATTTTCTATAATCCCGGGGTCGGAGCTGCAGCCATTGCCGGTGTAATTGTTTATAACTTTGTTTCCTACTTTAAGGAGAAGTCTCAGATTGATCCATATATAACAAGTTTTTCTTATATTATGAGGCTCCTTCAGACAGGAGACGCCCTTGAGAAACTTGATCATGCGGTCTGGAACGAAGAGTGGGAAATTATCAGATCAAGCAAGGCCAAACTCAATAAATTCAGACGTGGTTCATACATTATTATGAGCTCGGCAAGAATGTCAGCATCCGGAAATCCCTTGGACATGATTTTTGACTATTTAAGGATGTGCTTTCATGTTGATATTATTAAGTTTAACAACATGCTTGTGGAAGTCAGAAATCACACTGAGGATATTGATGTGCTTGTAAAAGCTGTGGGATATCTGGATTCCATGCTTTCAATTGCTGCATATCGCTGTTCACTGAACGATTTCTGTGTTCCCGGAATTGGAGAGACTTTAACACTTGAAGAGGGAAGACATCCTCTTTTGGAGGATTGCGTTCCTAACGGAATTGAGGTAAAAAGGGGCGTTTTGCTTACCGGTTCCAATGCATCAGGTAAATCAACCTTCTTAAAGATGGTTGCCATAAATGCCATAATGGCTCAGTCTATTCATACAGTGCTTGCAAAGAGCTACAGTGCACCTTTGTTTTACATTGCATCTTCCATGGCTCTTAAGGACAATATTTTTGACAATGAAAGTTACTACATCGTTGAGATTAAGTCCATTAAACGAATTCTTGACAGGGCAGAGGGAGATATACCAGTACTTTGCTTTGTAGATGAGGTTTTAAGAGGCACCAATACAGTGGAGCGAATTGCTGCTTCGACACAGATATTAAAGAGCCTTGCAAAAAGCCACGTTATCTGCTTTGCAGCTACACACGATATAGAACTTGCCGATCTTTTGGCAAAGTACTATGATAATTACCATTTTGAGGAAGAAATAGAAGACGGAGACGTTAAATTCTCATATATGATTAAAGAAGGAAAGGCAACCACCAGAAATGCCATCAAGCTTCTTTCAGTTATGGGCTATGATTCTTCACTGGTTGAGTCGGCTGAAAAGATGTCTGCCGGTTTCCTTGAAAACGGAACATGGGAAAACGTAAACTATGAGTGATGTTTTGACAAAAGTAGATGTATATACAGACGGTGCGGCCAGGGGAAATCCCGAGGGCCCCGGAGGGTATGGGACAATCCTTCGATTTGTTGATTCCAAAGGCAATATCCATGAAAGAGAATTTTCGCAGGGATATATCAAAACCACCAACAATCGAATGGAGCTTATGGCTGCAATAATCGGCCTGGAAGCCCTGACAAAGCCCTGTGATGTGACCCTGTATTCAGACTCCAAGTATCTTACGGATGCCTTCAATGCAGGCTGGGTTGATAACTGGATTAAGAATAACTGGAGAAGCGCTTCAAAGCAGCCGGTTAAGAACCCGGAATTATGGAAGAGACTTCTTAAGGCAAAAGAACCTCATAAGGTTAAATTCGTTTGGGTTAAGGGCCATGATGGTCATGAGTTCAATGAAAGATGTGATAAACTGGCAACAAATGCCGCAGACGGTGATAATTTAATAGAGGACGTATAAGGAGAAAACGCATATGGAAAACGGAATTTTATTTTTGAATTCATTTTTGTCTTACCTTATGGTAGTGGCAGCATTTGTACTGGTAGGAGCGCTTGGTGGAATTATAGGTTATCAGCTGAGGAAACGTAAGGATGCCAAAAAGTCAGAATCAGAAGAGTAAGCTTTTATACCTGATTGATATTCTTAACAATGAGACTGATGAGAATCATCTGATTTCTACAAAGGAACTGATTACCCGCCTTGATTCATTGGGTATTCATGCCGACAGAAAGACTATCTATTCAGATATTGATGAGCTGATTGAGTATGGTTATGACATAATTAAACTTACCGCCGCTGATGGCGGAGGTTATTATATGGCAAGCCATGAGTTTGAGTCCGCAGAATTAAAGCTTTTGGTTGATGCGGTACAGTCTTCCAGGTTCATTACCGAGAAGAAATCAAGGCAGTTAATCAAAAAGCTTTCAAGACTGACTAACAAATATGAAGCCGGCACACTTCAAAGAGAAGTATATATTGCGGATCGAGCAAAGTCCGGAAATGAATCCATATACTACACGGTTGATGCAATCCATTCAGCCATCAGGGAGAATAAGCGCCTTGCTTTTTCCTATATGATATGGACTCCGGAAAAGAAACTTGTAGAAAAGGACGAGGGCAAAATAAGGGAAGTGAGTCCCTGGCTTTTGGTCTGGCAGGATGAGAACTATTATCTTGTGGGCTTTGATACGAACGCAGGTGAAATCAGACATTACAGAGTAGACAAAATCAGAGACTGCGAGATTTTGGAACTTGAAAGAACCGGTAAAGAGAAGTTTGAGTGCCTTGATCTTGCAAAATACTCATCAAAGAACTTCGGAATGTACCACGGAACAGATGAAACGGTAATATTGGAGTTGCCCACCTATCTTGCAGGGGTTATAATTGACAGGTTCGGTGTGGATACGGCCATAAAGTATTTTGGCGGAGACAGATTCGAAGCAAGGATTAATGTCTGTGTAAGTCAGCAGTTCTTTGGCTGGGTTTTAGGCCTTGGGCCTGAGGTCAGAATCAAGAGCCCTGAAAACGTGGTTAAAGACTATGTGGCGTTCTTAAATCAGTCTTTGCAGGGATATTTAAATTCTTGATTTTTAGATATGTGTTTAGTATATTAAAATGAGACAAGAAGAAGGAGCTCTTTTTAATGGCTGAATTGGTTAGAGTTGCAGTTGATGCAATGGGTGGCGATAACGCACCCGGTGAAATTGTAAAGGGCTGTATTGATGCTGTCAATGAAGAGAAGAACGTTAAGGTTTTTCTTGTGGGCAGAGAGGCAGATGTCAATGCCGAATTAGCTAAATACACCTATGACAAAGACAGGGTATGCGTTGTTAATGCCGAGGAAGTAATTGAAATGGCAGAGCCCCCTGTTATGGCAATCCGTAAGAAGAAGGATTCTTCAATCGTGAAAGCCTTATATATGGTTAAAAATAATGAATGTGATGCCTATGTTTCCGCAGGCAGCACAGGTGCCACACTTGTAGGCGGCCAGGTAATTGTAGGCAGAATAAAGGGTGTTGAGAGAGCACCTCTTGCTCCTCTGATTCCCACTGCAAAGGGCGCTTCTTTATTAATTGATTGTGGCGCAAATGTAGATGCCAGAGCAAGTCATCTGGTTCAGTTTGCAAAGATAGGCTCCGTTTATATGGAGAATATTATGGATAAACCCAATCCCACCGTTGCAATCGTAAATATCGGTGCGGAGGAGGAAAAGGGCAACAACCTTGTTAAGGAAGCTTTTCCCTTGTTGAAGAGCTGCCCCGATATTAATTTCATCGGAAGTATCGAAGCAAGAGATATTCCCGAAGGATATGCCGATGTAATTGTATGCGAAGCATTTACCGGCAATGTAATCCTTAAAATGTATGAGGGTGTGGGTAAAATAATGCTTAAGACTCTCAAACAAACAATGTTTGCCAACCTTAAGACCAAACTTGGCGCATTGTTAATTAAGAAAGAGCTCAAGGAGAACATGAAACAGTTTTCACTTGAACAGTATGGCGGAGCACCCATGCTCGGATTAAACGGACTTGTTATGAAGACCCACGGAAGCTCCAAAGCCATAGAAATTAAAAATACGGTTATTCAATGTGTTTCTTTTGCACAGAAGAATATAAATGACAAAATAAGTCAAAAAATCTCGGCGGAATAAAAAGCCGAGGGGTGACAAATCATTTTTTATTTAAGAAAGGCTGATTATTATGGAATTTGAGAAGTTGAAAAAGGTTATCGCAGAGGTACTCAATGTAGATACCGAGGAGATTAAATTATCCACCACTTTTGTTGACGACCTTGGTGCCGATTCCCTTGATTTATTCCAGATTATTATGGGTATCGAGGAAGAGTTTGACATCGAAATTGCACCTGAAAGCGCAGAGAACATTACCACCGTTGAAGAGGCGGTTGAACTTATAAAGAGTGCATTAAACTAATTTATCCTATCAGAATAATTGCTTTGGGAGACTTGATTTGACTGAGTACAATGAAGCCGAATTGCAAAGAAGAATCGGTTATAGTTTTAAGAACCCACAGCTTCTGACTCAAGCGCTGACTCATAGCTCTTATGCCAATGAGCAGCGCATTAACTGTGTTGGCGATTATGAACGTCTTGAATTTTTGGGGGATGCCGTGCTTGAATTAGTGAGCAGTGCATTCCTTTTTAGACAAGAGCCGAAGCTGAGAGAAGGTCAGATGACCAAGCTTCGTTCCACTTATGTGTGTGAACCGGCACTGGCATACTGTGCCAAAGATATTGAATTAAATAAGTTCATCCGACTGGGAAAAGGTGAAGAGAATACCGGCGGAAGGGGACGTGATTCCATTACTTCCGATGTTTGCGAGGCTATTATCGGTGCCATGTATATTGATGGCGGGTTTGAGCCTTGCGAGGAATTTATTCATAGGTTTATTTTATCCGATTTGGAGAATAAAACGCTTTTCTACGATGCCAAGACTATTCTTCAGGAAAAGGTTCAAAAGGAACTTCACACTTCAGTGAAATACGAGACACTCGGTGAGGAAGGTCCTGAGCACGAGAAGATTTTTACAGTTGAGGCATATATCGGCGATAAGCCGGTATGTCAGGGACAGGGTAAATCCAAAAAGGCTGCGGAACAGCAGGCTGCTTATAAAGCCCTTCTCGAATTAAATAACAAATAGCGGGATATTACAAAATGTATTTAAAAAGTATTGAGGTGCACGGATTCAAATCCTTTGCAAATAAAATAGAGTTTAAATTCCATGATGGCATCACAGCTATTGTAGGACCTAACGGTTCAGGTAAGAGTAACGTTGCCGACGCCGTTCGATGGGTTCTCGGTGAGCAGCGTATCAAACAGCTCCGTGGTGCTTCTATGCAGGATGTTATTTTCTCCGGAACGGAGACACGTAAGCCCATGGGTTATGCTTATGTGGCAATCACTCTTGATAACTCCGATCATGCACTTGCCATTGACTATGAAGAAGTAACAATAGCAAGAAGGATTTATCGTTCGGGAGAAAGTGAATATCTTATTAACGGCACACTTTGCAGACTGAAAGATGTCAGCGAGCTCTTCTACGATACAGGTATCGGTAAAGAAGGATACTCAATCATCGGACAGGGCCAGATTGATAAGATTCTTAGCGGCAAACCTGAGGAGAGACGTGAACTCTTTGATGAGGCTGCAGGTATCGTTAAATTCAAAAGAAGAAAGTATGCCGCTCAGAAGAAACTTGAAGATGAGCAGGCCAATCTTGTTCGTGTAAACGATATCCTTGGAGAACTGGAGAAACAGGTTGGTCCTTTGGAGCGTGCGTCTGAGAAGGCCAAGGTTTACTTAAAGAAGAAGGAAGAACTCAAGAACTATGATGTCAATGTGTTCCTTCTTGAAAACGAAAAGATAACCGAACAGCTTGATTCGGTTGCTGAGAAGTATAAGATTGCTTCCGAGGATCTGGCGGAAACAACTGAAAACTATGACAACATCAAGACTGAGTACGAGCAGATAGAGACAGAACTTGAAACTCTTGATGATGTTATCGAAAAAGGAAGAGCTTCTTTATCAGACACCAACGAGCTTCGCGCTAAACTTGAAAATGAAATCGCTGTTTTAAAAGAGCAGATTAACTCCTTAAAGAGCAGCGAGGGACATTTCCATACAAGAGAAGAAAATGTCGGTGCCGAGATTAAGGAAAGAGAGAAGGAAAAAGAGGCCATCTTAGATGAGAAGAACACTGTAGACGGCCAGGTTCAGCAGCTGAAATCTCAAAGAGACGAGGTTGCTTATGAACTAAATATCCTTCAGAATGAAATCGCATCTTTAAACGAGCAGATTGAAACCGGAAAGAATACAATTATCGAAGCTTTGAATCAGCGTGCAACCATTAAATCCAAGGTTGGACGTCTTGATACCATGCTCGAGAACGTAAATATCAGAAGAGCTGACTTAAACAGCAGACTTTTGCGTGTGAAATCCGATGAGGAAAAGCACAGCGAAACCATTAAAGAGCTGGAAACTGAGTTCGAAGCTGTAAATGAAGAACTTAGAGTTTTGAACGAGAATCAGGCCAAAATGGACCTGCGCCTGGGTGAAATAAGAGAAGAACTCGGCAATGCCGACAACAATTTAAGGCAGAAGCAGGAACTGTATCATCAGGAGAAATCTAGACTCGAGACTCTCCTTGATATTACCGAGAAATACGAAGGCTACGGTGGCGCTGTTAAGAGCGTCATGGAGCAAAAGGATAGTAATAAAGGAATCGTCGGTGTCGTCGCAGATATCATTAAGGTTGACCCCAAATATGAGACTGCGATTGAGACTGCTCTTGGCGGAAATATCCAGAACATCGTTACAGATGATGAAGAAACTGCCAAGAAGATGATTGAATTCCTCAAAAAGAATAAAGCGGGACGTGCCACATTCTTACCCTTAACCAGCATTAAGAATCCCGAGGAATTTAAGGCAAAGGATTCCCTTAAGGAAAAGGGTGTTATCGGCATGGCTGATACCCTTGTAAAAATTGATAAGAAGTACTCGGACGTAGCAAGATCTTTGCTTGGCCGTATTCTTGTTGTAGATAACGTTGACAATGCGGTTAAGATCGCCAGAAAGTACAACTATACCATCAGAATGGTAACCATTGAGGGTGAACTTTTAGTACCCGGCGGTGCCATAAGCGGCGGTTCCTTTAAGAATAACAACAATCTTCTGGGCAGAAGACGCGAGCTTGAAGAGCTTAAGAAGAAGGTCGCAGCCTTAAAGGAAGAGATTGATAACTTTGATTCCAAGATTGAAGAAATCAAGGAAGAGCGTAACAAGTTAAGAGCCGAAAGCGACAAGAATAAGCTCCTTTTGCAGAACAAGTTCATTGAGCAGAACACCAAGAGACTCAATGTTGTCAAGGAGAAGGAGAAACAGGAGGAAACTGCTTCAAGCGTTGATGAACTTAAGGCGGAAGAGGCAGAAATCCTTAAGCAGACCGAGGAAATCAGACAAAGCAAACTGGAGATTAACCAGGAACTTAAAGAGTCTGAGGAACTTGAAAAGAACGTTGATAAACAGATAAACGAATTCACTGCACAGCTTGAGAAGAAGAGACTTGAGGAGACGAATCAGTCAGCCCTTGTTTCCGATTGGGATATGAAGGTTGAGAAGATGGTTCAGTCTCAGGAATTCATGCAAAGCAACGTGGACCGTATCAATGGCGAGATAGAGAAGCTGGTTTCCGAATTGAAGGAGATTACCGACTCCATCGAAGGCAGCGCCGTCGAGATCGAAAGCAAGCAGGAGAACATTTCCGAGCTGGAAAAAACCATACTTGCTTCTCATACGTCACAGACCGAGGCAGAGAAGAAACTTAAAGCTGACATTGAGAGAAAAGAAGAACTCAATGCCAAGAATAAGAGCTTCTTTACCAAGCGTGAGGAATTATCTGAGCGCATGAACGCTTTGGATAAGGAAGTATATAGACTCAATTCCCAGAAGGAAAGGCTTGAGGAGAATATTTCAACTCAGATCAATTACATGTGGGAAGAGTATGAAATTACCCTTGTGGACGCCAAGTCCATGCGTAATGAAGAGCTGACCAATCTTTCCGCTATGAAGAAGCAGGTCAGCGCCATCAAGGATGAAATCAAGAAGTTGGGTGATGTCAATGTTAATGCCATTGAGGAATACAAGGCTTTGATGGAGAGATATACCTTCTTGAAGACTCAGCATGATGATTTGATTGAGGCTGAGAAAACCCTTGAAGGCATCATTGCAGAACTTGATACTGCAATGAGAAAACAGTTTAACGAGAAATTTAATGAAATCAATCGAGAATTCGACAAGGTATTCAAAGAGCTGTTTGGAGGCGGTAAGGGTACATTGGAACTTATTGAGGATGAGGATGTTCTTGAAGCAGGCATTCGTGTAATTGCACAGCCTCCGGGAAAGAAGCTTCAGAACATGATGCAGTTATCCGGTGGTGAAAAATCCCTTGCAGCAATTGCCCTTTTGTTCGCAATTCAGAACCTGAAGCCTTCACCTTTCTGTCTTTTGGACGAGATTGAAGCTGCTCTTGACGAATCCAATGTCAGCAGATTTGCTAAGTACCTTCATAAACTTGAAAAGCATACCCAGTTCATTGTTATCACCCACAGACGTGGTACCATGGAATCTGCAGACCGACTTTACGGTATTACAATGCAGGAGAAGGGTATTTCAGCATTGGTAAGTGTTAACCTTATCGATAAGGATTTGGACGATTAGGAGACTTTGTATTGAGCGAAGAGAAGAGTGGATTTTTTTCCAGATTAAAAAAAGGCTTAAGTAAAACAAGAAATAATATTATCGCAGGTCTTGATGCGGCTTTTTCATCTGACTCATATGTTGATGACGATTTCTTTGAGGAATTGGAAGAGCAGCTTATTATGGGCGATGTGGGAGTTAATGCCACAACGGAAATAATTGATCGCCTGAGAGCTGAGGTTAAGGAAAAGAGCATAAGAGACAGAAGCGTATGTAAGGAACTTCTGATTAAGTCCATCAGAGAACAGATGACGGTTGGAGATACTGCTTATGATTTTGAAAACAAGCAGTCCGTAATTCTGGTTATCGGAGTAAACGGCGTGGGCAAAACCACATCTGTAGGTAAGCTTGCAGGTATATTAAAGGGTAAAGGACGAAAAGTTCTTATTGGTGCCGCTGATACATTCAGAGCCGCTGCAGGAGAGCAGCTTAAGGAATGGGCAGACAGAGCAGATTGCCCCATTATCTCAGCCGCGGAAGGTACAGATCCTGCCAGTGTTGTATTTGATGCGGTAAATGCAGCCAAAGCCAGAAATGTTGATGTGCTTTTGATTGATACCGCCGGAAGACTTCACAATAAGAAGAACCTTATGGAAGAGCTTAAGAAGATGAACAGGATAATCGACAGAGAGTATCCTGATGCTCACAGAGAGAATCTTATTGTTCTCGACGGAACCACAGGTCAGAATGCAATGATGCAGGCCAAGGAATTTGGAGAGGTTGCCAATCTTACAGGTATAATTCTTACCAAAATGGATGGCACAGCCAAGGGTGGAATTGCAATTGCAATTCAATCCGAGTTGAAAGTGCCCGTTAAGTATATTGGAGTCGGAGAAACAATAGACGACCTTCAGAAATTTGATTCGAATGCGTTCGTAAACGCCTTATTCGATATAGACAATTCAGAGGAGTAGAATATCATGGGGAATGAGAACATGCTGACACTTGAAAAGTTCGAGGAAGCCAGTGAAATCGTCAAAAAAGTAACTCTTGAAACCAAACTTGTTTACAGTGATCACTTTAGCAGACTCACGGGAAACAGAGTTTATCTTAAGCCTGAAAACATGCAGTTTACAGGTGCATATAAGGTTAGAGGTGCCTACTATAAAATAAGCACTTTAAGCGATGCAGAGCGTAAGAAGGGCATGATTACAGCTTCAGCAGGAAACCATGCACAGGGCGTTGCTTATGCTGCGTCATGTTTTGGGGCTAAAGCTACAATTGTTATGCCCACAACAACTCCCCTTATCAAAGTTAACAGAACCAAAAGCTATGGAGCTGATGTGGTTTTGTGTGGCGATGTTTATGATGAAGCATGTGCCAAGGCGTATGAACTTGCCAATGAAAAAGGGTATACCTTTATCCATCCTTTCAATGATCTGACTGTTGCCACAGGACAGGGCACCATTGCAATGGAGATTTTTAAGGAATTACCTCTTGTTGATTATATTCTTGTTCCCATTGGAGGAGGCGGACTTGCCACAGGCGTTTCTACCCTGGCAAAGCTTCTTAATCCCAAGATAAAAGTTATCGGCGTAGAGCCTGCCGGTGCAGCCTGCATGAAGGAATCTTTAAAGCAGGGCAAGGTAGTTACACTGCCAAGCGTCAATACAATTGCTGACGGTACTGCAGTTAAGACTCCCGGCGATTTGTTATTCCCTTATTTACAGAAGAACCTTGATGAAATCATTACTGTAGATGATGCGGATCTTGTTACAGCTTTCCTTGATATGGTGGAGAATCACAAGATGATTGTTGAAAACTCCGGCCTCTTAAGTGTTGCTGCATTAAAGAAACTGAGAGCAAAGAATAAGAGAGTTGTATCAATCTTAAGCGGCGGAAACATGGACGTAATCACCATGTCTTCTGTTGTACAGCAGGGTCTTATTTTCAGAGACAGAATATTTACCGTATCTGTACTTCTTCCGGATAAACCGGGGGAATTATGCAAAGTAGCGGGCGTTGTTGCAGCCGTTAACGGTAATGTTATCAAGCTTGAGCACAACCAGTTTGTTTCCACCAACAGAACAGCTGCCGTTGAACTTAGAATCACCATGGAAGCCTTTGGAACCGACCATAAGATGGAAATCATCAATAAGCTTGAGAAAAACGGTTACAGACCCAAACTTGTACAGACTAATATCTAAAAATGTGTTAGAATAATCTTAACTGTATATACGATTTAAAATACATAAGATTGACGAGGAAGTCTCATGAATTCCAATGAAGAATATTTAGACAATCTACTCAAATCTATGCAGGATAAGGAAAATGAAGCTGCAGCGGCAGACACCACAGCTGATGATGTCGCTGCGATTTTTGATGGTTTAACCGATGAACCGGCGCCTGCAGAGACTGAGGTTGCTCCTCCTACCAGCGAGGAGCTTTCTGCCATGTCTGAATCCGAGATTGCTGATATTCTTTCATCTATGAATAATCCCACCCCAGAAGATAATAAAGAGTTATCAGACGAAGCCTTGATGGCAGACGCCATGAAGGATTCTGCCATTGCGGAAATCAATGAACTCTTATATAAGAATGACAATGACGAATATGTAGAGCCGGATCCCGAAGAGCCTGCTCCCTCCAAGAAGGGTGGCAAGAAGGAGAAGGAGCCCAAGGAGAGGAAGGGCTTGTTCAGTCGTTTCGGCCGTAAGAAAGAGGAGCCGGCACCTGTTGTAGAGGAGGGGACTCCCCTCACAATTGAGGAGCCTGTTATCGAAGAGGCACCAATTATAGAAGAGGAAGCACCCTTAACTATCGAGGAGCCTATCATTGAGGAAGCTCCCGTTATAGAAGAGGAAGCACCCTTAACTATCGAAGAGCCTATAATCGAAGAGGCACCAGTGGTTGAAGAGGAAGTTCCATTAACTATTGAGGAGCCTGTAATTGAAGAAGCGCCGGTAGTTGAAGAAGAGATACCGCTTACAATTGAGGAACCCGTAATCGAAGAGGAAGCACCCTTAACTATCGAAGAGCCTATAATCGAAGAGGCACCTGTAGTTGAAGAGGAGATACCTCTCACCATAGAGGAACCCGTATTAGAAGAAGTACCGGTTGCAGAGGAAGCCCCTGCTGCTGAGGAGACTCCCGCAGAATCATCAGGAGAATCATCAGAAGTATCATCTGAAGAATCATCAGATGAAGCAACTCTTGAGAGTATGTTTGGCGACTTTTTTATCGAGCCCTCAAGCGAGCAGAAAGAGTATGTTGAAGAGCCTGTTGTCGATTTGGATGATGGGCTTGCTGAGTTACTCTCTATTGCCGGAGTAACTGAAGACGACTTTAAGGGTGAGACTGATGAAAGTGCAGCACCTAAGCCTGCTGCAGAGGAACCTGCAGAAGAAGAAACCACTGCAGAAGAATCCGCTGCCGAAGAATCTGCCGATGAGGAACTCTCACTGGATGATATCACAATAGATGAACCTGCTTCGGAAGAAGCACCTGCCGCTGACGGTGATGAAACCTTGGATTCCGGCCTTTTTGGCGGAATGGATAACTTGGGCCTTGATTTCGGTAATTTAACTGAGGAAAACACAGAATCCAACGAATCAGGAAATCCTGAGGATTTGTTGTTTGCATCCATAGATGAAGTACAGGAAACCGCTACTCCGGTTTCTGACGCTGATGGAATGGAAGACCTTATGGGGCTTCTGGGTGAGGCCGGAGAAGAAGCATCATCCGGAGAGTCCGCAGAGGATATTCCTGAGAAGGGAGCAAAGGCTCCCAAGAAAAAGGGCGGCTTCCTAAAGATGATGGAATTCCTCACAGAGTCTGATGATGACGATGAGGAAGAGGAAGGCGGAAAATTTTCCTTTAAGGATCTTTTCAAAAAGAAAAAGAAAGATGCTGAGCCTTCCGGAGAGGAAAATCCTACCGGTGCCGATGCTGAAGGCGCAACAACTGATGAGAACAAGGAAGTAAACCGCCAGCTCGATGCCGAGGAAGAGGACGGTAAGAAGAAAAAGAAGAAGAAAAAACGTAAAAAAGGTGAGCCTGAAGGTGCTGAGGAGTTAGAAGAAAGAGAGCCTCACGAAAGACAGGCAGGCAAAGACGACGAAGAGTCCGAAGAGGGCGGAGACGGCGGCAAAAAGGGCAAAAAGAAAAAGAAAGAAAAGAAGAAAAAAGAGCCCAAGCCCGTTGATAACAGACCTTTACCGAAACTTTCAAAGAAGAAGGTCAGAGCAACATTCTGCTTCGCTTTAACGATTCTTGCTGCCATATTAATCTGTGTATTCTTCCTTGGAGACGTAGTTTCCAAACAGAAGGCCAGAAGCGCATTCTATAAAGGCGATTACGAAGAGTGCTACAGAAACTTCTACGGCAAGAAGCTGACTGAAGGCGACGATAACATGTTTAAGAAGGCTGAACTCCTTCTTTACCTTGAAAGAAATAAAGAGCGCTACTACGAGTACATGGCCATTGACGATGAATACCACGCTCTGGATTCATTGTTGGATGCAGTACTTAACAAAGACGCATTTATGCAGAAAGCATCTATGTATGGCTTTGATGCAGAAGCAACCAACGCTTACAATGAAATACTTTCCATTCTGGAGACTTCCTATGGACTTTCCGAGGAAGATGCAATGATGATTAATTCCATTGACCAGGATGCCGTATATACACTCTATGTTCGCTCCATTGTAGATGGAACTGATCTTGTTATCCCTGATTATTTGCAGGACGGATACTTCGAAGAAAGAGTGAATGCATTAATGAATGGGGAAGAAATAACAGATAATGAGCAGTTCGAAGATAGCGATAATTGATTACGACGCAGGAAATATTAAAAGTGTTGAAAGAGCGATTGCATATTGCGGCGGCGAAGCAATACTTACCAGGGATCCTAAGGTATTAATGTATTCTCCCAAGGTTATTCTTCCCGGTGTCGGCTCCTTTGGCGACGCCATGGATAAATTGAAGAAGTATGACCTTATTGATACAATCCATGATTATGTAAAAACCGGAAAGCCTTTTTTGGGTATCTGTCTGGGCCTTCAGCTTTTGTTTGATGGAAGTGATGAATCACCCGAGGCAAAAGGTCTTGGACTTTTAGAAGGGTATATTCATAAGATACCTGATAATCTTGGACTTAAAGTTCCTCAGATTGGCTGGAACTCTCTTGACTATCCAAATAAAGGAAGACTGTTTGAGGGTATTCCCGAAGGCAGTTTCGTGTATTTTGTGCATTCATATTATCTGAAGGCAGAAGATGTAAGTGTAGTAAAAGCTACATCGGAATATATGACAACTTTCCATGCTTCTGTTGAAAGTGGTAACGTGTTTGCCTGCCAGTTCCATCCAGAGAAGAGCTCTGATGTAGGACTTGCAATATTAAAGAACTTTGTAGAAATGGACTAGACTAATATGTATACAAAACGAATTATTCCTTGCCTTGACGTCAATGGTGGACGTGTTGTTAAAGGCGTTAACTTTGTAAATTTAATAGATGCTGGTGATCCTGTAGAGATTGCTAAAGCATATGATAAGGCTGGAGCTGACGAGGTAGTATTCCTCGACATTACAGCTTCATCAGATAAGCGCCGAACTGTAACCGATATGGTAAGACAGGTTGCCAGACAGGTATTTATTCCATTTACTGTTGGCGGCGGTATTAGAACAGTTGAAGATTTTAAGAATATTCTTAGAGAGGGTGCAGATAAGGTTGCAGTCAATTCTGCAGCTATTATGAATCCTGAACTTATTTCAAGTGCTGCAGATAAGTTTGGTAGCCAGTGCGTTGTAGTTGCTATTGATGCTAAGAGACGTTCAGATGGTTCAGGCTGGAACATATTTAAAAATGGCGGCCGAGTTGATATGGGAATAGATGCCATAGAGTGGGCTAAGAAGGCCTGCAGCTTAGGAGCCGGTGAGATACTTCTTACAAGTATGGACTGCGATGGTACTAAGAATGGCTATGATAATGAGCTTACCAGAATAGTTTCTGAAAGTGTTAACATACCTGTTATTGCTTCAGGCGGTGCAGGTACTAAAGAGCATTTTTATGAGGCTCTTACAGAAGGCAAGGCAGATGCTGCTCTTGCAGCTTCACTTTTCCACTTCAAAGAACTTGAGAGTATGGAAGTAAAGCAAT